>Ga0228674_1000016_pt1 | contig 163411 bp, 141 predicted proteins | sample 1D_rmetaG_FD_189054 | JGI IMG/M metagenome (GOLD analysis project Ga0228674, IMG submission 189054) | Seawater microbial communities from Monterey Bay, California, United States - 1D_r | ecosystem: Environmental > Aquatic > Marine > Coastal | place: USA: California | collected 2016-09-26
CTTTGAAGAATACTACGCCACTGTTCAGAATAGAATAAAAGACCTGCCAACTACGGTATTAGCGCTCGCCGCGCAAGAGGTATCGTTTGGCAAAGTACTGGTAAAAAACAGTGATGAGACTGATAATTAATTTTTCATTAACCTCTTAGATAGCCAACCCTACACTTTATTTAGCACTCTTAACAAATAAATCCCACTAAGATCGTTGCTTAAATCCGACTGACCATTGATTATGGAAGCTTCTATTAGCATTCCATTTATATCGTAAACTTGATATTTCTGATTGGCTTTAAAATTTTTTAATTTTAAAAATTCCGGATGATAGATTGGGGTAAATTTTAAATTAAACTGTCAAAGCACTTGAACCAATATCTAAGGTGTTACAACCACTTGTTGGGAGCCAACTCCCTCCTATTGTCGGAATTTCGAAATTTAATCCAATAAGCGGTAAATGGTTTATAAGTTACCAGTTTGTGTCATGACCAAAATAAACAAAACTAGTTCCCAAAGTTTTAGTCGCTCAGAAATAGAATCCCTTCCTACTAATTATGATTTTCCATTAGGATTTAGCAGAGTCGATTCAAATCCAACAATATACTTACCCGCATTAAAGCCATTTAATAAATTAATTAAATCCAACAACAAACATACTTTTTGTCCTAGAGAAGATTTTTTTACGAAGAACGGGACAAAAGAAGAAGCGACTTCTGGTCCAACTATTATTCTATTGGCAATAGAATCTACTGTCGCAGACCAAATTTTAGGTACTATCTCCGTTCCAATGTTCGAGGTATCGTTGGCAATAAAAACTGAAACAATGCTAGCACATGGAAATCCGCACGAATATCTGTTATTTAACTCCACAAGAATTCCGAAACGGTCACCAGGAGAAGTACCTTCAGGTTGATTCATTATCGTATCTTAATATAAACTTGGACCAGTAACTATCGAGCTTAACAACAAATTAGGTTTAGCGTAAATGGTATCTGTCATATATAATATAAAAGAAGTTGAATCTAGAATAATTCCTGCGCTATTGCTGATTGTAAAATCAGCTTTGTACTTACCTAGATAAGACAAAGCATAATTCGGAACACTTGAACTAAACGCTTTAAGCTGCTGCGATGCTATACTATACTATATTGCAACAATCTTTTTCGATGTAACAAACCATTTCCAGTATTTGCACTAGAGCCTTGAACATGGAAAATTCTAAATTCCACAAAATAATTAACCAATTTACTTTGGCTTACATTTCTGTAATTTAAACTCAACACCTTTTCCCTCGCTTAATAATACTGAATCTGAGTTACCTCTTGCGCAATTTCCCAAGAGTCATAAAGTAACAGCACTGCTTTTTCAATTTTAATCGAATCTTGCTGAGCAAAAAGACAATTCGAAAAAATTACGAGAGAACTTAAAAATAGTAGGTTTTTGATCATAATTTTTCTTTTTACAGCTGACCTATAAAAAAAGCGAATTTTAAAATAAGACAAGCGATGCGAAATAAATCCTCAACTCATTTAATTATGACGATATTTTTGTCTTATATTTGGTAAAAATTACGTCACTATGCATTTTGGAACAAACCTCTCATTTTTAAGAAAAAGAAAACAACTCTCCCAAGCCGATTTAGCAAATGAATTAGAAATTAAAAGAAGTTCATTAAGCGGATATGAATTGGGAAATTCAGAACCCAATTTTGAGACACTTCTGTGTTTTTCAACTTTTTTTAAAATGTCTATCGACAAACTTTTAAAAGTTGACTTGCAAAAAATTTCAGTCTTGTATTTAAGTCAGTTGGAACAAGGAATAGACATTGATGTAACCGGAGGGAAATTGAGAGTGTTGGCAACTACTGTAGATGCTAACAATGAGGAAAATATTGAATTGGTTCCGGTTAAAGCAAAAGCAGGTTACGCTACTGGTTTTGGCGATCCCGATTTCATCAAAGTTCTTCCCACTTTTCAGTTGCCTTTTTTAGACCGCAGCAAAAAATTTAGAACCTTCCAAATTAGCGGAGACTCAATGCCGCCCGTCTCTAACAAATCATGGGTAACAGGAGAGTTCCTTCAAAACTGGAACACCATAAAGGATGGATACCCATACATTGTTGTGACAACTAACGACGGCGTCGTTTTTAAAAATTTATATAAGCAATACGATAAAAATCAAACACTTTTATTGTGTTCTACCAATCCGATTTACGAACCTTACGAAGTAAATGTAAATGAAGTACTAGAAATTTGGAAATTCGTGAATTACATTAGCGATGAGATGCCTGAACCAAACTTATCAAGAGACCAACTAAGTAACTCAATGCTAAACATGCAGAAAGAGATTCGAGAAATTAAAAATACCCTGCGCTCCACTAACAACTAACTGATAGGTTTTTTACAGAATTACATCAATATTTAGCAACCAATTGGTATCTTTATGCGTCTTAGAATATTAAACGCAAAACGTTATCAATATGAAATTTATTACATCGTTAAGTAGAGTTTTAATAATTGCTTCAGGGTTATTTTTTTCTCAAAATACTATCGTTGCTCAAACCAAATCCCCTAATTTACCTTCTAGCTGTGTCGCCTCACCCGAGTCTATTACAATTGTTCAACCAAATGCCACTTCTATCAATATAATTGGAAAAGGAAACTTGAACAATCATTGGACTGAAACCATAGATGGTTATACGATTGTTAGAAATACAGCGGGAAACTATGAATATGCTAATAAGCAAAATGGAAATCTAGTTCCAAGTGGTGTGCTAGTTTCGGATCTTGCCAGTAGAACTTTAGCAGAGACAACCTTCACTGCCACTTTATCAAAATCATTAAAACCGACTTTAAGCCCCCTAAAAAGTTCAATTTTAAGTCAAGTCAACGCACAACTGCAAAACAAAACCTTTCCTACAACCGGAAACATAAACGTTCTTGCGTTATTAATTGATTATCCAGATTTGCAGAACGTAATCCCGAAATCTGGATTTGATAGTTTACTTTATGGAGCAAATTATCGATCTGGTGATGGAAGTTTTAAAGCATTCTATGAAACCAGTTCAGGAGGTCAATTAACAGTTACTGTCGATGTAAAAGGATGGTATCGAGCAACTAACAACTTTCAATACTATGCAGCAGACAGTGGATACGATAGAGCTGCTGACCTTGTGAGAGAAGCTGTTGATGCAGCAGAAGTCGCAGGCACTAACTATAGCTTATACGACAATGACTCTGACGGTGATGTGGATGGAATATTAACAGTTCATTCAGGACCTGGTGCAGAAATTGGTTCTCAGTCAGGCCTATATGTTTGGTCACACCGTTGGGTAATGAGCGGAGGAAATACAGGCGCTGCATTTTACGACGGAGTTTCAATTAATGATTATATGATCAACCCTGAAACGCGAAGCGCCACCAACAATTCCATTTCAGGTATTGGCGTTTTCTGCCACGAATTTGGACATAATTTAGGTTTACCAGATTTATATGATACTGACAACGCCAATGGAGGCTCAGAGGGAATTGGCAACTGGTGCCTTATGGCTGGCGGAGCTTATTCAGGTAGCTCAAACAGACCTTCAGGTTTCTCAGCATGGTGCAAGGAAGATTTAAACTGGGATACTCCTCAAATTTTAACATTAGGACAAACAGGGAACTATACACTTGACCCAGCTAGCACTAATCAAGATGAATTTTACAGAATCAATACACCATTGAGCAATGAGTACTTTCTAATAGAAAACCGACAATTGGTAGGTAGAGATTCTGATTTACCAGGACATGGTCTAGCCATTTGGCACATCAACACAACCAAAACAAATTCATTTGGAAATCGGGTAAATGCCGACGAAAACTTAAAGGGTGTTGATTTGGAAGAAGCAGATGGCAATGATGATTTAGACAATGAAGTAAATAGAGGTGATCGAGGAGATTTATTTCCTGGAACTTCAAACAGAACCGCATTTGATGACAACACAACTCCTAGCGCTCAAAACTATTTATTAGGAAACACGGGCTTTGAAATAAGAAACATAGTTGAAACTGTCGGCGGGCCAATTAATTTTAGTTTCGGACAAGCCCCCGGACCTCCTTGTGCTGTTTCAACAACTCTTACCATGAATAGTGGATCTTTTGATGATGGTAGTGGTTTAGGTTTAGACTATGTGAATGGCCAAACATGTGCCTGGCTAATTACACCCACTACAGGCACAGTGACGCTAAGCTTTTCGGCTTTCGACATTGAGCCAATTAACGATACGATAACAGTTTATGATGGAATAAACATCAATGCTCCTCTTTTAGGTCGATTCAGTGGCAATTCAATCCCTGCGAACCTTACTTCTAGTTCAAATTCAATGTATGTTCAATTCAAATCTAATGCAACCATCAGCGCTCCCGGCTTTGACGCATCGTACACTGTCAATTCCTCTTCAACTCCCTGTTTAGGAAGCACGACCTTAACAGCCGCAAACGGCAATTTTACCGATGGAAGTGGCACTTCAAATTACAACAATAATCAAAACTGCTCGTGGTTAATTCAACCTGCAGGAGCTGCTAGCATTACATTTGGACTTACAAGTTTGGCAACTGAAATCGGTACAGATGTGATTACAGTTTACGATGGCCCAAGTGCAGCATCACCTGTGTTGGGGAGCTTTTCTGGAACTAATAATCTTAACACTTTTACTTCCAATACAGGAAGTATTTTTGTAACCTTTATCACGAATGGAACTATCACAGACCAAGGTTTTGACGCCTTTTATACGAGTTCAAGTTCGAGCGCAGGATGCTCAGGCGCCACTACATTAACAGCAATTTCAGGCTCTTTCTCTGATGGCAGCCTAAACAACAACTACAACAATAACCAATTTTGTTCTTGGTTAATTCAACCTCCTAGTGGAACAATTATCTTGTCTTTTTCAACCTTCGCTACAGAAACTAGTAATGACCAAGTTTTGGTTTTTGATGGGATTGATAATACAGCTCCTCAAATTGGAAATTTTAGTGGTACTTCCATCCCAGCCAACTTAACTTCCACTTCAAATGCATTGTATTTAGAATTTAGAACAAACGGAACAGTAACTGACTTAGGTTGGGATGCTTCGTACACATCAAGCGTAACTTGCAGCGGTATTACTAATTTAACAGCAGTAAGTGGAAATATTGATGATGGAAGTGGAACCGCTAATTATCAAGATAACTTGTCTTGCTCTTGGCTAATTGAACCTGCTAGAGCTGGATCAGTCACTGCAACATTCAATACATTAGGTATTAATAGTTCTGGAGATACCCTCTATTTTTATGATGGAATGAACAATTCAGCACCGCTGATTACTAAAATTACAGGGAACACTATTCCGCCAAGTGTTACGGCTAGCACCGGTAAAATGTTCGTAGAATTCATTACAAATGGATCCGTTAATGATATTGGCTGGGATTTTAACTATACATCAGTAATCCTTCCAACTTGCTCAGGGTTAACAACACTTACAGCAACAACAGGAACAATTTCGGATGGCAGTGGTGCTAGTAACTATGACAATAACCTAAATTGCACTTGGTTAATTCAACCAGCTGGAAATCCTTTAGTTATAAATTTTACTATGACCTCTGTAGACATAGCAGGCACCTTTTTTGGAAATGGCGATAGATTGCTTGTTTACGATGGCACAGACAACACAGGCACTTTCTTGGGGTTTTACTTTGGTACTAACTTGGGAACTACAATAAGGGCCTTTAGTGGTTCTATGTTTTTTGAATTTACATCAGATGCCAGTAATACAGGCCAAGGATGGGAAGGAACTTATAACATGCCATTAACCTATTGTCAGCCGAATACGACGTTCACCGCAAACAATGGGATTTTTACTGACGGTTCACCTTTAAATCAAAATTATTCAGACAACACCAATTGTGAATGGCTAATTCAACCGGCAACTCCCAATGTAGCGGTACTCCTTCAACTATCCCAGTTTAGCACTGAAGCATTGAATGATACACTTACAGTTTATGATGGTGCAACGACTAGTGATCCTATCCTTGGGACTTTCTCAGGAAACAACCCAACAATTCCAATACTGTTATCTACAGGAGGAAGTATGTTGCTTACTTTCAAAACAAACGGTGTTTTCACATCAACTGGTTGGAGAGCAAATTATAACATACAAGCAATACCTGGCTGTAATGGAACTACATCATTAACCGCAGCATCTGGAACTTTTGATGACGGGACTAATGCAAGTGCAAATTATGTCCCTAACTTAAATTGTTCTTGGTTGATTCAGCCTGCAGGAGCAAGTTTAGTTACCTTAAATTTCAATCGATTTAACACCCAGAATAATGCTGATTTTGTTTCAGCTTATGATGGGCCTAACAGCAGCTCACCGTTGATTGGAACATATAGTGGAAATACTATTCCTCCTGCAATTAATTCTTCAGGTAATAGCTTATTTGTAGAATTTAATTCTAATGGATTTTTTCAAGGAACCGGTTGGGAGGCTAATTATAGTTCTACAAATGCGCAGTGCTTTAGCAACAGATCTGTTACCAGATTTAACGGGAATATAGAAGATGGAAGCGGAACTGCAAATTATCAAGATAATTTAAGTTGTTCTTGGGTTATTGAACCTCCGTTAGCTACTTCAGTGTCTGCTACATTTAATACATTTAATGTACTTTCTCCGGGAGATACGCTTTTCATATATGATGGTAACAGCTCGGCAGCTAATCAACTTGCAGCATATACAGGCACTACAATACCCCCTGCCGTTACATCAACTGCAGGAGAAATGTTTGTTGAATTCATAACAGATGGCGCGGTAAACGGATCTGGTTGGGATTTTGATTACACTACAACTCTAAGTGTGTCTTGCGCTGGTACAACAACTTTAACTGCGCCCTCGGCTACATTTGACGACGGTAGTTCAATAACTGCCAATTATGACAATAATTTATCATGCGAATGGTTAATTCAACCAACAGGAAATCCAGTAGCAATAAACTTTAGCTTAAACAGAATAAACTTGATTGGTAATCAATTTACTGGAGATAGAATTCAAGTATATGATAACGCCAGTGGAACTGGATTTGCAATTGGCAATTACTCAAGAACTAATTTAGGTGGTATATCAACATCTTATACAGGAGTGATGCTAGTGAGGTTTACGACTAATGCCTCCAATACCTCAACGGGATGGGAAGGAACTTATAATAGCTCGTCAACCTATTGTCTACCGAATACGACGTTCACTGGAAACAATGGAATTTTTACTGACGGTTCGCCATTCGGTCAAAATTATTTAGACAACACCAATTGTGCATGGTTAATTCAACCAACTGCACCAAATGTGGCAGTTCGATTAAACTTTGGTGCTTTCGATACTGAAACAACGAGCGACACTGTTACCGTATACGACGGAGCGACAACAGCAGCTCCTATACTTGGAACATTTTCTGGGAACACAACACCACCTGCAATTACCTCAAGCGGAGGTGATATGCTGGTCACCTTTAAATCTAATGGCTCAACCACAGCTTCCGGATGGCGCGCAGGTTATAATACTCAACAAATACCAGCTTGCTCAGGTACAACAACATTAATCGCAGCGAACGGAACCTTTGACGATGGGAGTATTCCAAGTGCAAACTACGTTTCTAACAGTAATTGCTCATGGTTAATTGCACCAACGGGTGCACTCAACATTGACTTAACCTTTCCAAGGTTTAACACAGAGGCAGGTTCTGATATAGTAAATATATACGATGGTAACAGCAATACGGCCCCTCTTTTAGGTTCTTATTCAGGATCAACTTTACCATCTGTTACAAGTTCAAGTGGTGGAACAATGTTTGTTGAATTTATTACGGATGCAAATTTTAACTTAACCGGATGGGAAGCGAATTACACCTCATTTAACACGGTAAACATAGATGCACCAAAAGATACCGTTTACGTTAATGCAGGTATAGGAAGCACCAATACACTAAATCTTTTTTCTAATGTTGCTTGGTCTGTTTCTGACAATGCGACATGGCTAGTTGCTACGCCGGTTAATGGGAGAGGAAATGCAACTATTAACTTACTTGCCATTCAGGTCAATATTGGACCAGAAAGGGTTGCTGAACTAATTATTGATGCAACGCTCACGAATGATGCCGATACGGTAATTGTTATTCAACGAACTTCCGGAAGGTTTTTAACTACAGCGCCTGACACCTTGTACTTTGCAGGCAATGCAGCTCCAAACCAAACAGCAACCATCAATTCAAATGTTTCTTGGACATTAACCCCAGACCAAGCTTGGATTATGGCTACTCCTTCAGCAGGGTCAAACAATGGAAGCTCATCAATCATGGTGCAGAATAATTCAAGCAATCAAGTTCGGACAAGTTTTGTGTTAGCAACGGGAACTCTTGGTGCAGCCAACGATACAATTTGGATTGTTCAGGACACAGCGGCTACCAATAATAATCCTACTCTATCTTTAGACAAAATGAACATCACCTTAGCGCAAGCAATGGGGAGTTCTGATGTGTTTACCGTGAATTCAACTACTTCTTGGCAAACCACATCTGGTGCTGCTTGGTTAACCGTGACAAACCCAGCAATTACAAATGACACTCAAAGTGTTACTGTAACTGCGAACAGCATGAATTTAGCTCCTCTTCCAAGAGCGACATATGTTGCAGTGCAAGATGTAGCAGGAACTTTATTTGATACCGTATTTGTATTCCAAGCAGGAACAGCTCCAATTCTAATTGGCGCGCCAGATACCGTATTACTGGGGGCAACATCAGGAAGTAGCGGAGTTTTAAATGTAGGTTCTACAGGAATATGGACGGGTGTGGAAGGAGACCCATGGATCTCTCTTTCACAAAATACAGGAACCGGTATTACAACTGTAAACCTTACAACAAACTCAGCAAACATTGGCAATTCCAGGTTATTTTCATTTGTGGCATTAGCTGACGTTGCCAATGGTCTAACGGATACAATAATTGTAATTCAAGATACAGTCACCACAGGTTTAGTTACAACCCCAGATACCTTGCGACTAGGGTCTGCAGTTGGTAGCTCCGGAAGCTTTAATGTAAGCACTAGCTTAACTTGGACTGCAACTCCTTCTGCCTCTTGGATCACTGCAACTCCTAACAACGGAATAGGAAGTGTTTCAGTATCTGCTACTGCAGCTGCAAACCCAGGAATCACAGACCGAATTGCATACATAGAAGTAGCATCAACAGGAGGTGCATTAAACACGGATACCGTGTGGGTAATTCAAGAAGGTTTTGTGGCCAACCTAGCAGTGAACCCTTCAACCATTAATCTTGGTTTTACAGCTGGAAGTAACAAAACAGTAAATATTAGTAGTAATACGTCTTGGACAATCACCAACCCTGGATCATGGTTAAGTGTTTCATCAACCTCAGGGATAAATGATCAAGTACTTACCATAACTGCAAATTCGGATAACTTGACAGGAACAACAAGAACTGCAACAATCTTAGTAGATGGTATTGGTGCCGTTACCACCTCAATTACAGTAAATCAAATTGATGGAAGCTCACCCATCTTCATCTCTTCTAAGGATACCGTTTTTGTAGAAAACATCCAAGGAAGTACAGGAACGTTCTCAGTGCTTTCCAACGCAAATAGTTGGACCTTGGCAGAAAACACATCTTGGTTATTGATTAATCCAACCACGGGTTCTCAAACGCAACGAATTACTGCACTGGTAGCAACCAGAAATGTTTTTGGAGCAACTCGATATGCAAACATTACAGCTAGTTCTAACGGATTCTCAGATTTCACAGTGGTAGTTGCCCAAAAAGAATCAGATCCAATTTTCCAAATTGCTCCGGATTCAATTTTAATAGGGGCCGACTCTTCAGATTTTGCAGAATTCAACATTAGCTCAAACATGCCAAATTGGAACCTTAGTGAAGGTGCTACTTGGTTAACCATCTCTCCGGAAAATGGAGCATTTACGCAAAGAGTAAAAGCTACTGCGATTTCGAGAAATACATCGGGAGCTCAAAGAAATGCAATAGCGACAATCTCTGCGCCACCGCTAGTTCCACAAACCATTAAAATTGTTCAGGATACTGTTAGAACTATTGGTATTGAAAGTGCTGATTTTAAAATTGACTTAAGTGTGTATCCAAATCCATCTAATAGCCAAGTTACAATACAGTTTGGAAAAGATCAGTTAACAGGAAAACAAGCAACCATTCGTTTGTTTAATTTAATTGGAGAGGAAATACCAGTTCAAGAGAACTTCTCTAGCAAGAATAAAATATTCTTGAATCTAGAAAATCAGGCTTCAGGTATCTATTTCCTATCTATTGAATTGAATGGAAAAACGGTAAATCGAAAGCTAATTTTAACAGATTAAACTCCAAAGACTCCTATCAAAGCCCTAATCTGTAATGATTAGGGCTTTTTTTTGACTCAATCTAATTACTTTCAGATTCAGAATCATTGATTACCTTTATTGCCTTGTGAACAACCCACTGTAAGGATGAAGATTAACAATTTTATTAAAACCATGTTGCTGCTTTTGATAACGGCAACAGCATATCAAAATGCCCAAGCGCAATTTTGTGCTAGCTCAACTACATTAACAGCTTTGAATGGTACGATTACCGATGGAAGTGGAAGTGCAAATTATGCCAACAACACAAATTGCACTTGGTTAATTCAGCCGATGGGAAACCCGGCGAACATTACATTTGCAATGGACACCATTAACCTATCTGGAAACATAGATGCAGTAAGGGTATACGATGGGACAAGTGCAGCAGGAGTTTTAATAGCAATCTATCGAGGTAATAATTTAGGAAATGCAGTTATTGCAAATAGTGGAAGTATGTTTATTGAATTTACTTCAAACGGCTTTGGCAATGCTCAAGGTTGGGCTGCAAGCTATACCAGTGCGTCAAGTAATTGTCAACCAAATACAGTAGTTACTGCAAATAATGGAGCTTTTACAGATGGTACCAGAAATGGATTTAATTATGCTGACAATACGAATTGCGAATGGCTCATACAACCAGCTGCACCGGGAGTTTTTATTGAGCTGAACTTTAGCAGATTTCAAGTAGCAGGGGGAGACTCTCTTATCCTTTATGATGGAGCGAATGCATCGGCACCTGTGCTTGGTATTCTATCAGGGAATAATAATCCTGGAACATTTCAATCTAGCGGTGGTAATTTATTTGTGCGTTTTGTAACCAACTCGATTGGTGTCGCAAATGGATGGAGGATTGTTTACAATACTCAACCGATTCCTTTTTGCAGTGGGTTAACAACGCTTTCAGCTCCTAGCGGAGTATTTAGCGACGGTAGTTTACCATTTAGCAATTACATTTCAAATAGTAGCTGTGAATGGCTCATTCAACCTCCCGGAGCCGTATCAGTTGACTTACAATTTAATTATTTTTCGACGGAAGCGAACTTTGATTTTGTCACTGTTTATCAAGGAACAGATAATAGTGGCGTCGTACTGGGTTCGTTTTCTGGCAATAGAATTCCCCCATCAATTACAAGTACCACAGGGGCTATGTTTGTAGAGTTTAATACAGATGCATTTATAAACGCTACTGGATGGGAGGGTGCTTATTCCTCTAGCAATACGGCAATTATTACTGCGGCCGTAGACACTATTTACCTAAATGCCGGAGCCGGAAGTATAGCCTCATTTCAACTTAACGCAAATGCCAGTTGGACATCAACAGACAATCAAAGTTGGCTGGTCTCAACCCCGGTAAATGGCACGGGAAATCAAACCATAAACTTATTAGCTATTCAAGGAAATGTAGGTCCAGAACGAACTGCTGAATTATATATAAATGCCCCATCAGGAAATGGGGGCGATACTGTAATAGTGATACAGAGATCATCTGGTAGGTTTTTAGAAATTCATACTGACACGCTTTTCTTTAACGCAACGAATGTCGCAAATCAAAATTTCAATTTACTTGCTAACGTATCTTGGACTAGCAGCGTATCTGATCCATGGATTTCTTTAACTCCTACAAGTGGAAGCAACAATGCAGCACCTCAAGTAAGTGTCGCAAATAATACAACAAAACAGATTCGAAACGGCTACATTGTCATTTTGGGAACCCAAAACGCAGGTAATGATACCATTTTTGTACAACAGGACTCCTTACAACAAAACTTTTTTGCAAGTCCAAATAGTATAACCTTAAACTCTGCTACAGGAAGCAACGACTCTATTCAGCTCAGCAGCGACTCCAGTTGGACTGCAACAACAACTGCTAATTGGTTGAGTATATCTCCAAATAGTGGCAACAGCTCTTCTACTATTGTAATCTCTGCTACAACAGCTTCTCCCACTACCCAAAACAGAACTGCTGCAGTTGTTCTCAGCAGTTCCAATGGACTTTTTACCGATACGGTAAATGTTGTTCAACTTGGAATACCACCTTCCCTATCCACCAATCCGGATACTGTTTTTCTCCAAAGTGATACGGGTCTTTTTGGTACCATCAATATCATTTCAAATGGCAGTTGGAATGCTCGTATTCTACAACCATTATTTGAATTAAGTAGCAATTCAGGTGCAGGTAATGGCAGTATTACTGTTAAAAGCATATCCATCAACCAAAGTGGTGCAGACATTATGACCTCAGTCATATTTACTGATACGATAAATAACCTAAACAGCTCTATAATTGTAGTTCAGAAAGCCTTAATAGGAACGTTAGCTGTTAACCCTGATTCTTTGTTTCTTGCTCCTGCTTCTGGAGAAAGTTCAACAATTAGCATTAGTTCAAATACACTTTGGTCAGCTAACACGTCTGCGACGTGGTTGAATTTGAGTAAAAACAGTGGAAATGGAGATGATACATTGACCTTATCAACTACAGCTGAAAATAGAACAGGAAATATGAGAACTGCAGCAGTTATCATAAATATTCCCGGTGGTCGAATTATAGATACTGTAGTTGTGTCTCAATTTGACGTTTCTTCAAACTTTGCTTTGTTTTCTGTTGACACCTTACTTTTAGGGAATACTTCAGGAAGTATTTCAAATTTTAGTGTAATTGCTAATGGCAATTGGACTTTGGCAGAATCAACTGTTTGGCTAGCATTAAATAAAACAAATGGCACGAATACCGAGGTTGTGAGGGCTAGGGCAGGCTCTAATAATTTATTTGGAGCTCCTCGTTATGCGACAGTTACTGCAAACTCTATTGGAAACTCCAACCGGAAACTAGTCGTTGCTCAACTCGGAGCTACATTAATCTTTAGCTATGCACCAGATAGTTTAGTTCTCGGAGCAGACTCTGCATCTTCAGGGAAATTTAACATCACATCTAATTTGCAAAGTTGGAATGCAAGCACAACTGAGAACTGGTTATCGGTTACTCCAACAACCGGATCGCTTACCGCAGAAATTACAGTGACAGCAATAAAACCCAACACTACGAGCATCCCAAGGTCGGGCACAGTAAGCATTAGCTCTCCGCCATTTACACCCTTAATTGCTAAAGTTATTCAAGACACAGTTCGATCAATTGGAATTAAAGAAAGAGCTTTAGAACAGCAAGTTTCAATTTTCCCTAACCCAAGCACCGGCCAACTGAACATACAGTTTAATTCAGGTATTGATATAGCAAATGCTAGCATCGAAATATTCGATATTCTTGGAAAGTCGACGGGTATTAGATTAGATGAGATTTCGAAGGAACAATTACTGCTGAACCTAGCTGAACTAGACAAAGGCTTTTACATCGTTAGAATAAGTATCGGCCAAAAAAGTGTGGCTAAAAAGATTCTCCTACTAGCAAAATAATGACAAATACGTTTAACGTAAAAAAGGGAATATGCTAAGCGTATTCCCTTTTTTGTATTTGCAAGATTATACCTTACACTTTCATAATATCTGCTTCTTTGGCTACTAAAATCTTATCCACTTTAGAAGTAAATTCATTTGTTAACTCTTGAATTGTGTCCTCCACAGCTTTTGCTGAATCTTCAGAAAGTCCATCCTTCTCTAATTTTTTAATTTCATCGTTCCCATCCTTTCTTGCATTTCGAATTCCAACTTTTGCGTGTTCAGCTTCTGCCCTTGCCTGTTTCGCTAAGTCTTTTCTTCGCTCTTCAGTTAACTGTGGAACGTTAATTAAAATCATTTCTCCGTTACTTTGAGGGTTTAAACCTAAGTTAGAGTTAATGATAGCTCTCTCGATAGGCTCCAAGGAAGACTTCTCCCACGGCTGTATGGTTAATGTTCTGGCGTCCATAGTTCCCACATTAGCGATTTGAGGTAACGGTGTCATTGATCCATAATAATCTACCATCACACTTCCTACCATACTAGGACTAGCTTTCCCCGCTCTAATTTTAATAAGCTCTTTATCTAAGTGCTCCATCGATTTTTGCATTGATTCTTTCAACGAATCAAGTATAAAGTCTATTTCCTCTTCCATTTGAACGATTTTATAAAATGAAATTAATGATTTGTCCTTTTAAAATTGAACAAGTGTTCCAACATTTTTCTCTCCGGATACTACCTTCTTTAAATTTCCTGGAGAGTTCATGTCAAAAACTACAATGGGCAATTTGTTTTCGTTGCATAGTGTAAATGCGGTCATATCCATTACACTTAAACCTTTTTCATACACTTCTGTAAATGAGATTGTATCAAATTTAACTGCATTTGCGTTTTTTTCCGGGTCAGAGTCATAAATTCCATCAACTCTTGTCCCTTTTAATATTACGTCTGCTTCAACCTCAATTGCGCGTAAACTAGCGGCAGTATCAGTAGTAAAATAAGGATTACCGGTCCCTGCACCAAAAATTACTACTCTACCTTTTTCTAAATGTCGAACTGCTCTTCTTCGAATGTAGGGTTCTGCAATCTGCTCCATTTTTATAGCAGTTTGCAAACGAGTAAAAACATCGTGCTTTTCTAATGCAGATTGAAGCGCCATGCCATTAATTACTGTAGCTAGCATTCCCATATAGTCACCTTGAGCCCGGTCAATGCCACCATCAACAGCTTGAATACCTCTAAAGATATTTCCGCCTCCTATGACAATTGCTACCTCGACACCGGCCCTTACAATTTCCTTTATTTCCTTGGCATACTGATCTAATCTATTGTGATCGATTCCAAACTGCTTCTCACCCATTAGCGCTTCTCCACTCAATTTTAGAAGTATTCTTTTGTAAGCCATAAATTTTATTTTGATGCGAATTTAAAAATTAGTTTGCCAAGTTTCCGTATTGCGCATTCATGATTTCGCAATTGGGCACAAAAAAGCCCCGAAATAAATTTCGAGGCTTTCATTTTGATTTGTTATACTAGTGAACTTCTCTTAAAATCAGTTACTGTTAAGTCTTTCTCTACTGACTGTAAATAAGATTTAACACTCATTTTGTTGTCAACGAAATAATCTTGATTTAACAAAGTGTTCTCTTTGTAATACTTTTTAAGTTTTCCTTCTGCAATTTTATCTAGAATTGCTTCTGGCTTTCCTTCTTTTTGAGCTTGCTCTCTACCAATCTCCAACTCTCTTGCTTTGATTTCTTCACTTACGAAAGATTCATCTAAAGCTACCGGGTTCATTGCAGCAATCTGCATTGCAACATTTCTACCTGCAGCAGCAGCATCATCGTTAGATTGATTCATAGCAACTACTGTAGCTGTTTTATTTCCAGGGTGATTGTAAGCAATTGTTTTTTCAGAAGAGACAGAAACGTATTCTGACAATTCAATTTTCTCACCAATCTTACCTACTTCTTCAATTAATTTTTCAGAAATAGTCATTGAGTCATCATACTTTAAACCTCTTAAATCCTCAACAGAAGCAGGCTTCTCGTTTAAAGCAATGTTTAAAATATTCTTTGCAACAGCAACGAAATCGTCATTCTTAGCAACAAAGTCAGTCTCACAGTTTAAGGTAATCATAGCAGCAAAAGAAGAGTCTTCAGTCGTACCTGCAACAATAACACCTTCGTTGGCATCTCTATCACTTCTTTTTTCAGCAACCTTTTGTCCTTTTTTACGAAGAAGTTCAATTGCCTTGTCGAAATCACCTTCAGCTTCAACTAAAGCTTTCTTGCAGTCCATCATGCCTGCCCCGGTTTGCTTTCTTAACTTGTTTACTTCAGCAGCAGTTATATTAGCCATCTTAGTATATATTTATGTAGTTATAATAATTAAAATTACTTTGCTTCTTTAGCTTCAGTTTTCGCAGGCTTTGCTTTAGCTTCTTTTTCCTTTGCAGGCTCAGCAGCTTTTTCATCTTTTGCCTTCGCAGATTCAGCTTCTTTTTTTGCAGCTTGTTTGTCAGCTGCAGCTTTGTTTTTGTCTTTGTCAGTTTGTCTTTCTGACAAGCCTTCAGCAACAGCTCCAGTCATAATCTCTAAAATCTTATCGATTGACTTTGCAGCATCGTCGTTTCCAGGAATTGGAAAATCAACTAAAGATGGATCTGAGTTTGTATCAACGATAGCAAATGTTGGGATATTCAACTTTTTCGCTTCAGCAACAGCAATGTGTTCTTTCTTAATATCAACGATAAAAAGAGCAGAAGGTAATCTATTCAAATCAGCAATAGAACCTAAATCTCTTTCTAATTTAGCTCTCTGACGCGTAATTTGAAGTCTTTCTCTTTTTGATAAAACCTTGAATGTACCATCCTTCAACATGTTGTCGATTGTAGACATTTTACGAACCGCTTTTCTAATGGTAGCGAAGTTGGTTAACATTCCACCAGGCCATCTTTCAGTAACAAAAGGCATGTTGATTGTAGCTACTCTATTCTCGATGGAGTCTTTTGCTTGTTTCTTGGTTGCAACGAAAAGAATTTTCTTTCCTGACTTAGCAATCTGCTTCATCGCTTCAGCAGCATCGTCAAGCTTTACAGCTGTTTTGTGTAAATCCAAAATATGGATTCCATTCTTTTCCATGAAAATGTAAGGCGCCATCTTTGGGTGCCATTTTCTTTTTAAGTGTCCAAAATGAACACCTGCTTGCAATAACTCTTTGTAATCTGTTTTTGACATTTTATTTGTGTTTACGTTCGATTAAAAAACAATTGCAGAGTAGTGAAATGAATCAGTCTCTGCAATTTTGATACTAAACACACCTTTCGGCGATGCTTAAATTCTTGAATATTTTGATGAATTCCTTCAACCAACAAACGATATTAACGCTTACTGAATTGGAATTTCTTTCTTGCTTTCTTTTGACCTGGCTTCTTTCTTTCAACCATTCTTGGATCTCTTGTCATCAATCCTTCAGCTTTCAAAGCAGGCTTGTTATCAGCATCTATTTGAACAAATGCTCTTGAAATTGCTAATCTGATCGCTTCAGCTTGGCCGGTAATTCCACCACCTGCAACGTTAACCTTCAAGTCGTACTGATCAACATTGTCTGTTAAAGTGAAAGGTTGGTTTATTCTGTATTGAAGTGCAACAGTTGTAAAGTACTCTTTGTAATCCTTACCGTTGATAGTATACTTTCCTTTACCTTTTGTCATGTAAATTCTAGCAACCGACTTCTTTCTTCTTCCTAAAGTATTGATAACCTCCATAACCTTATTTAATTGAATCTAATTTAATTTCTCTTGGCTTCTGAGCTCCAAATTTGTGCTCAGTGCCTTCTACTGCGTGTAAGTTTTTGAATAAAGCTCTACCCAATCTATTTTTTGGTAGCATACCTTTAACTGCCTTTTCTACCAAAGCAAGAGGCTTTTTAGCTAACAAATTTTCAGCAGTAATAAACTTTTGACCACCAGGATACTCACTGTAAGAAACGTAGGTCTTTTCAGCCATCTTGTTTCCAGTCAACTTAATCTTTTCAGCATTAATAACAACTACATTATCTCCACAATCTACATGAGGAGTGTAATTAGGCTTGTGCTTTCCTCTAATCATTTTAGCAACTTTTGAAGCTAAACGTCCTAGTGTTTCGTTTTCAGCGTCTACTAAAACCCACTGCTTATCTACAGTTGCTCTATTTGCTGAAATGGTTTTATAACTTAAGGTATCCACGGTTTTCCTTTGTTTTACTAATTGTATATAACTATTCATCCCCTAAAATGGGGCTGCGAAGTTAGAATTAATTTTTATTTTAGACAACATACTATAACAGAAAAATATCATCTACTTGATTTCTTTTAAAAGAAAGGAGGAAAAGCAAGCCTTTCCTCCTTAAAAATCGCTCTATTTAATGCGTTATTAACAGTGCTCGTCGAACGCTGCTGTTAAATTTTCAGCAATCATTTCTGCAGGTCGTCCTTCGATGTGATGTCTTTCGATGAAATGTACCAACTTTCCACCTTTGAACAATGCAATAGATGGAGATGAAGGAGGGTAAGGCAACATGTGCTTTCTAGCCTGAGCTACTGCATCTTGATCTACACCTGCAAAAACAGTTGTAAGTTTTGATGGAACTTTCGAGTGCTTGGAAGCCATTTTAACTGCTGGTCGAGCATTTGCTGCCGCACAACCGCAAACCGAATTCACCATAACTAAGACAGTCTCATCTGTATTTGAAAGGGCAGCATCAACGTCTGACGCATTTGTTAAATCTTGAAAACCCACAGAAGTTAATTCTTCTTTCATTGGGGCTACTAATTCTGCTGGATACATATTTATATGTGTTTAATATTTATTGTAAAAATTTTGAAAAGCAAAGTTAATCAAACTTCATTTGAATGCAGAACGAATTAGTGCCCTATTAGTTTACATTTTATACATTATTATGAATTGAATAACAAAATCAGGTTTCGCTATCACTATCTTAGTCGCATGAAAAGATGGCTCTTCCTTTCCTTGGCAGTTTTATGTATTTTATGCCATGCTTTCTCTCAATCCAATAAAATAAATGGAGTGAGCTTTGTTGGACCTCCCAAAAAAATTGATAGTACGGAAATCAGCTTACCTAAAAACCTTATTAATTCAAATTACCTCAGTGTAATGCCCTAAGGTTTTATCCCAGAAGGAAGCACGAAACTAGAGTACAACAATGTGAGTGGCAATGGTGGGGTGAAAAAACAGAAGGAGCTACTAAAATGATTCAGATGGCAAAAAACAAGGTTACGAAATCATGCTAAAACCTCATGTTTGGAAAAGGCACGGAGCTTTTACCGGCCATCATACTTATTCAAATAAGGAGGACTGGAAATCGTTTGAAATTTCTTATTCAAAATACATTTTAGACTTTGCCGCTTTGGCAGAAAAAGAAGAAGTCGCGCTTTTTTGCATTGGAACTGAATGGGAGACATTTGTAAGAGAGCGACCTACCTATTGGTACAATCTAATCCAAGAAATAAAAAAAGTATATACCGGAAAACTGACGTATGCTGCCAATTGGGACGAATACAAAAGAGTTCCATTTTGGAAGGAACTAGATTATATAGGAGTAGATGCATATTTCCCCTTAATAGCAGATCAAACACCAACTATTACTCAAGTTGAATATGCCTTACTAGAACCATTAAATGAACTGCGAATCATAAGTCACGCTAACAATAGACCAATACTATTTACAGAGTTTGGCTATAGAAGTGTAGACTTTACGGCTAAAAAGCCATGGGAATCCAACAGAGAAGGAACGGTTAACTTGCTAGGTCAGGAAAATGCTTCCGAAGCTTTTTTTAAAACCTTTTGGAAACAAGACTTTATTTCCGGAGGATTTATCTGGAAATGGTTTGCAGACCACAATAATGTCGATGGTGAAACAAATAATGGATACACTCCCCAAAACAAGCCGGTGGAGAAGGTAATTTACAAATGGTTTGCTTTCTGAATCTTACTAGCTTGTTCGCCGAGTAGCGCCATTAGAAGTGAAAAGCGACTTCATACTAATGGCTATCTCATAAACAAATAGCAAAATAATGTAGTATAAGACTAACTCTTCAAACTCTTGATGATTCCCTCTCAAAGATTCATTCACTGGCATTCCGAATTTTGGCATCCAACGCGCCAATTGACCTACAACTAAATAGACTAGAAACGAGTAAACTATTAGCGGAGAGGCCGCAACATGGTGAATCAAATTGTTCTTTATTTTACTTCGAAAAAGTGGCAACAAAACAAACAATAGAATCATTACTGCGTAAGATGCTTGTCTTAAATAGTAATTATTATCTCCTTGATTGTGAAAATTTCGAACGATGCTTTTATCTTCCGCTGCGCCCTTTATAAAGTACTCGTAGTAATGTATTCCATAATCTATCTCTTCTAGTAACAAGACCAAGAAGAATAAACTAAGAACTCCATACGTCAGCTTTTCAAACCAAAACTCTTTTTGGCGAATGGCCTTGGTTAAGTACACAAAGGCTGTAGCAATTAACAATAACTGCAAATGCTCCAACAGACCAAATTCCCTATTTATATCTAGAGAGACCAACTCTGTGAATACCCGAATTCCAGAGTAATTCATAAATACCAATACCACACTAACAATTAATGGGAATTGCCAATACGTAAAATGCGCAGACCTATCTATTTTCATATCAATTTTATCTCGTCAGTAATTAGAAATCACAATTGCAACCTCCGGAAAATTGAACTTCGATATTGGGCAACCATGATGTGACCATCTTTTTAAACTCATCTGAGAAAAACATTCCTTGAAGGTTCAACTCTTCCAATTGATTTAATTGCGAAATATTTTTATCTATGGTTTGCAGATCATTTAAGCGTAAATCTACTTTTTTTAAAGCTCCAAGCTCCCCAATTTCTTTCGGCACTGCTTTTATGTCATTTTTAGACAAGTCAAGAACAACTAAACTTTTCAAGTTGGCAATTTGAGGTGGAATAATTACAATTTTATTTCCTGCTAAAATCAACTGCTCTAAACGGGTCAGTTGTCCTACTTCAGACGGCAACATTGAAATTTTATTCTTTGATAAATCTAAGGTCTTTAGGTTTTCAAATCGATCTAAGTTTTTTGGGAAAATTTTTAGCTTGGCCTTCCTCAAATTTAAATGATATACCACTTCCGGCCGCTCATCAGCCTGTTTTATCGATCTAAAAACATAGTCAGTATCCCCAGGCATTTGAGCGCTTAACTGTGCTGAAAAAAATAAAAAAAAAATTAAAGTCCTCATCTTAATATGTGCTCTGCCTTCACTTGGTCTTTCTCCATTTCTGCAATGAGCGCATCTCTAGTCTCAAACTTTTTCTCGCTTCGAATTCGTTTGATGAAAGAAACTGTTAATTCTTGACCATATATACTTTCTTTAAAGTCGAATATATGAACCTCAACACTAATGTCGCCGCCGAGCTCCATGGTTGGCCGAGTACCAATGTTCAACATTCCCCTAAACAACTTTCCACCTACTTCGACTTTAACCGCATAAATACCATTTGCCGGAATTAACTTGTACGGGTTTTGAATTTCTAAGTTGGCTGTTGGGTAGCCCAGTTCTCTACCATTTTTTTGACCATGAACAACTACGCCATGAATGAAAAAAGGATATCCAAGATAATTTGAAGCTAAATCCACTTCTCCATCCTCCAAAGCTTTCCTCACCTTTGTGGAACTCACATTCACGTTATCGACATCTTGCACAGAAATCTCTTCCACCTCAAAGCCATAAATTGGGCCAAACTCCTTCAAGTGCTCGAACGACCCTTCTCGGTTTCGACCAAAATGATGATCGTAACCAATCACTAATTTTGTCGTTCCGATTTTATTGACCAATAGGTCTCGCACAAACTCTAAAGAAGTGGTTCTGGAAAATTCTCTTGTAAAGGGATGAATGATTAAATGATCAATTCCAACTTGCCGCAACAACTCAATTTTTTCATCAATGGTGTTAATGAGCTTCAAATCAGAATCTGGCTGTAGCACCATTCTAGGATGAGGAAAAAACGTCAGCAAAACACTTTCTCCTTTATTCTTCTTGGCCACCTCAATCAAACGATTTAGTATTTTTCGATGCCCTTGATGCACACCATCAAATGTCCCGGTTGTAACGATGGCGCTTTCCAACTTTTCAAACTCATCTAACCCTTTATAAACCTTCACCTTAGAAAAATATTTTGGAGCATTATTATCACGTGATATTGAATCTTTTACCGCTTCAAAATTAGTCAAATAAAAAGATTTAAAAATCTTTCGGTACTACATGAAAAAGAATTACTTTTGCAGTCAAATTTAGCAGACAATTTTTACACAAAATACATTCAAATATGTCAACTAATACAGGAAGAATCACCCAAATCATCGGACCTGTTGTCGATGTAAGTTTCGACAGTGAAAACGCAATTTTACCAGGAATTTTGGACGCCCTTGAGGTAACAAAGCCTAATGGCGAGAAAGTTATTTTAGAAACTCAAACTCATGTTGGAGAAAGCACCGTTAGAACCATTTCAATGGATTCTACTGAAGGCTTGCAAAGAGGAGCTGTTGTAACAGCTTCCGGAAGTCCAATCATGATGCCAATTGGCGAAGAAATTAAAGGTCGTTTATTCAATGTAGTTGGAGACGCTATTGATGGAATTGGCAACTTACCTAAGGTTGGGAAAGATGGTTCTTCTATTCACCGTGAGCCACCAAAATTTGAAGATTTATCAACGGCTACTGAAGTACTTTTTACAGGTATTAAGGTAATTGACTTAATTGAGCCTTATGCAAAAGGTGGTAAAATTGGTTTGTTCGGTGGTGCAGGTGTTGGTAAAACTGTATTGATTCAAGAATTAATTAACAACATTGCAAAAGGTCATGGTGGACTCTCTGTTTTTGCCGGCGTAGGTGAAAGAACGAGAGAAGGAAATGACTTGATGCGTGAAATGATTGAGGCAGGCATTGTAAAATACGGCGAAAAATTCATCCACTCTATGGAAGAAGGTGGCTGGGATTTAGCTTCAATTGATAAAGAAGAGTTAAAGCAGTCCAAAGCATCTTTCGTTTTTGGACAAATGAATGAGCCTCCTGGGGCAAGAGCAAGAGTTGCATTATCGGGATTAACATTAGCGGAATATTTTCGTGATGGTGCTGAAGGAGAAGAGAGCCAAGGAAAGGATATCCTTTTCTTTATTGACAACATTTTTAGATTTACACAAGCAGGTTCTGAAGTATCTGCACTACTTGGTCGTATGCCTTCAGCAGTAGGATACCAGCCAACTTTGGCAACTGAAATGGGTGCCATGCAAGAAAGAATTACATCTACCAAATCAGGTTCTATTACATCTGTGCAAGCGGTTTATGTACCTGCAGATGATTTAACCGATCCTGCTCCAGCAACAACGTTTGCTCACTTAGATGCAACAACAGTTCTTTCAAGAAAAATTGCTGAGCTAGGTATTTACCCTGCGGTGGATCCACTGGATTCAACATCTAGAATATTAACACCAGAGATTGTTGGAAACGAACATTACGATACTGCACAGAAAGTAAAAGAAATGTTACAGCGATACAAAGAATTGCAAGATATTATTGCGATTCTAGGTATGGACGAATTATCTGAAGAAGATAAATTGGTTGTAAACAGAGCGCGTAGAGTTCAACGTTTCCTTTCTCAACCTTTCCACGTAGCAGAGCAGTTTACAGGATTAAAAGGTGTTTTAGTAGACATTCAAGATACCATTAAAGGTTTTAACATGATTATGGATGGTAAAGTAGACCAGTATCCAGAGGCAGCGTTTAACTTGAAAGGAACAATAGAAGAAGCTATTGAAGCAGGCGAAAAAATGCTTGCTGAAAACAAATAATACACCATATTATGTATTTAGAAATTGTAACACCAGATCAGAATATTTTTAGCGGAGACATTAAGTCGGCCAGCTTTCCTGGTTCTGATGGTGAGTTTGGAATTCAAGAAAACCACGCACCAATTTTAGCTACGTTGAAAAATGGAAAGATTAAAGTAGATGCAAATGGCACCGAACACTTATTTGAAGTGAAAGGTGGCGTTGTTGAGGTGAACCATAATAAAATTATTGTTTTAGCCGATTAGTGCAGTTGGACATTAAGTAAACTACGAAGCCCGTTCGAGAAATCGAAACGGGCTTTTTTCGTTATTAGCCTTACTAAGTTGTTAAAATAGATTAGGATACTTTATGTTTTGAACTTTCGTTACATCGGTGCTTACCGCGCTTACAGGCAATCGTATTACGACATTAGAGCAACAACGCACTACGATTTTGAAAACAATACGGTTATAAAAGTAGATTAAGGCTACATTGAAACATCGAATAGGAAAAGCCTCAGAATGGTTGTTAGTCATCCTCGTTGTTTGCTATTAGCGACCTACGCTAACCAAATAGCTCTAAGAGAATTTTAATCACATAATATTAACAAAAAAAGCCCCAACCTCTTACGAGATTGGGGCTTCTGTTATATATGCTCAGCTTATTCTCCCTCTGCAGGAGTTTCGGCTTTTTTATCAAATTTCTTGTATCTGTTTTTGAACTTGTCAATTCTACCAGCAGTATCTACCAACTTCATCTTACCAGTGTAAAACGGATGTGATTTGTAAGAAATTTCTAACTTGATCAATGGATATTCGTTTCCATCTTCCCATTTGATAGTTTCCTTTGCAGCTGCAGTAGACTTTGTCATAAATGCATAATCAATTGACATGTCCTTAAATATAACTGTTCTATAGTCTTCTGGGTGGATATCTTTTTTCATCTCTGTCTTAAAAAATTGGAGGGCAAATATACTATTTTTCCCAATTAAAATCACCTTAACTACGATTAAATTTACCTTTCGTTACAATTAAGTAAAACTTAACCTAAACGAGCGTATTAAGTGCTTGTTTGAATTTCAAAATTGCGATAAATTTCGCAACTTCGTGACTCTAAATATTATCCTATGCCAAAAGTTCACAATTACAGTGCGGGTCCTTGTATTTTACCACAAGAGGTACTTCAACAAGCTGCAGAGGCTGTTGTAAATTTTAATGACCTAAACCTTTCATTATTAGAAATATCTCACAGAAGCAAAGACTTCGTGGAAGTAATGGAAAACGCCCGTGCGTTAGTAAAAGAGTTATTGGATGTGCCGGAAGGTTACCAAGTTTTGTTTTTACAAGGTGGTGCCAGTTTAGGTTTCTTAATTGCAGCCTACAATTTTTTACCCATGGGAGAGAAAGCAGCATACATTAATACTGGAACATGGTCGGACAAAGCGATTAAAGAAGCTCAGCGACTTGGAGATGTTATTGAAGTTGCTTCCAGTAAAGAGAAAAACTATTCTTACATTCCATCTGGCTTTGGCATTCCCAATGATGCAAAATACTTACACTACACATCAAATAACACCATTTTTGGCACACAATTTAAAACGACACCTGTTAGTCGAATTCCTTTGATTTGTGACATGTCATCTGATATTTTTAGCAAAAAAATAAATGTTGCAGATTTTGATTTGATTTACGCAGGAGCACAAAAAAACATGGGTCCAGCCGGAACAACATTGTACATTGTGAAAGAAAGTGCACTTGGCAAAACAGGGAATAATATTCCTGCTATGTTAGACTTGCAAACGCACATTAAAAAAGATTCTATGTTTAACACCCCTCCGGTTTATCCAATTTACGTTAGCATGCTAAACTTGCAATGGCTAAAGAAAAATGGTGGGGTTTCATGGATTGAAAATATAAACAACCAAAAAGCCGAGTTACTATACAACGAAATTGATAGAAATTCACTTTTCGAGGGAGTTACTGCGAAAGCAGATCGTTCGAATATGAATGCCACCTTTGTTTTGAAAGATGAAAGCTTAACCGAAGAGTTTAACAAAGTTTGGAATGCTGCAAACATCAGTGGAATTAAAGGCCATAGATCTGCAGGCGGATATAGAGCATCAATGTACAATGCGTTGCCACTTGAAAGTGTGCAAGTATTGGTGGATGTAATGAAAGATCTTGAGAAGAAAAGAAGTTAGACCGCTTCGCTGTTAGACGCAAGAGAAGAGACCCTTGCGTCATCTTTCAGGCAAAGAGAGGCAACTAAAAATCAATTGATAAATACACAAATAATGCTTTGGGTTTAGCCCTAAAGCTTTAAACTGAAAACATGAAAATACTAGCAAACGACGGAATAGCAGAAGCAGGAAAAATTGAATTAGAAGAAGCAGGTTTCACAGTAATTACTGAGACAGTAGCTCAAGAGAATTTAATCAACGCGATTAACAATGAAGGGTACGAAGTTATTTTAGTTCGATCAGCAACAAAAATTAGAAAAGACATTTTTGATTCCTGCCCGGGAATAAAAATGATTGGCCGCGGTGGGGTTGGTATGGACAACATTGATGTTGAGTATGGAAGATCTAAAGGTGTAAATATTTTCAATACGCCTGCTTCTTCTTCTCAATCAGTTGCTGAGCTAGTCATGGCTCATCTATTTGGTGCTGTTCGTTTTTTGTATGATGCAAACAGACAAATGCCTGTTAAAGGTGTTTCTGACTTTAAAGTGTTGAAGAAAAAATACGCAAAAGGAATAGAGTTAAGAGGAAAAACTCTTGGCATACTAGGCTTTGGTAGAATTGGACAAGCACTAGCAGGTTATGCTTTGGGATGCGGAATGAATGTTTTGGCAACGGATATTAATTCAGGACCATTTGACATAGATGTAACGGTTGGCGGTCAAAAAGTAAGTGTGAAAGTGGACGGAGTATCGAAAGAAGACTTGTTGAAAAAATCGGACTTTTTAAGCATTCATATTCCAAGTACAGATAAGCCTGTTATTGGAGCAGAGGAACTTAGTGCTATGAAAGATGGTGCAGTGATTTTGAATGCAGCTAGAGGCGGTTCCATTGACGAAGATGCGTTAATTTCAGCTCTAGATTCTGGAAAGATTGCCCACGCAGCATTGGATGTTTTTGTAAATGAGCCTAACCCTAGGGCCGACATCTTATCTCATGGCAAAATTTCACTAAGCCCCCACATTGGTGCTGCAACTTTAGAAGCGCAAGATCGAATTGGTGGTGAATTGGCTTCCATTATTAAAGGACATTATAACAAGTAAATACTTGTTTCATCAAAAACAAATAATTTAACTGCTGTCATTAGATGACGGCAGTTTTTGTTTTGTCATTATCTTCGTAAAAAATAAACAACTTGGCAAACATTAAACCTTTCAAAGCATTTAGGCCAACAAGAGATAAAGTTCATTTGGTCGCTTCTCGATCCTATATTTCGTATACTAAACCGGATTTAATTCGAAAGTTAGATGAAAATCCTTTTACTTTCTTGCACATCTTAAACCCGGAATACAAAACGGACAAACAATCGTTTACCAATTCGAAAGGAAAATTTGAGAAAGTAAAAAGAAAATTTACAGATTTTGTAAATCAGCAGATTCTCATTCAAGATAAAAGAGAAAGCTATTACGTCTATCGACAAATTAAAGACGGCCATCCTTACCTAGGAATTATTGCTTGTGCTTCGGTAGAAGATTACTATTCCAACGTAATTAAAAAGCACGAGGCCACGATAACAAAGCGAGAAAAAATCTTTAAAAATTATCTTGAAACAGTTCAAATTAATGCAGAACCAGTTTGCTTCACGTATCCCAATCATGACAAAATTGACCGCATCACCAACGAGAAAATTTTGGACCGACCTGAGTACGATTTCACCACCACAGATCGAGACCGGCATTCATTTTGGAAAATAGACGACGTAGAAACAGTGGCGAAAATAACGGCATACTTTTCTGAAATCAAATCAATTTATATTGCTGATGGTCATCATCGTTCAGCTTCTTCCGCCCTATTGGGTAAAAGCTTGCGCAAGGCAGATGGAAACCCTTCAGAAGAAAAAGCTTATGATTATTTTATGGGGTATTTCATTCCTCAAAACTGCTTGAAAATTTATGAATTCAACAGATTAGTTACAACTATTGGCGACCACAGCGTAACTTCTTTTTTAGAAGCGATTCAAGATAACTTTGAAATTGCTTACGTAGATGGTTCCTTTTTTAGGCCGGAAAAAACTCATGAAATCGGAATGTACATTGAAGGGAAATGGTATTGCCTCATTCCAAAAGAAGGACAATTTAAAGTAGATGACCCGGTAAAGAGTTTAGATGTTTCCATCTTAACCAATCACTTGCTTAGCCCGATTTTAAGAATTAGCGACTTAAAAACAGACAGCAGAGTTTACTTTAAAGGAGGTTTAGAAGGAATAGAAGCCCTAAAAGCAGAAGTAGACCGTGGCAAAGCTAAAGTTGCATTTGCTCATTACCCGGTAAGTATGGAGCAATTAAAAACCATCTCGGATGCAAACCAAACCATGCCACCAAAAAGCACTTGGATTGAGCCAAAACTTCGAAGCGGATTAACTGTTTACTCTACAAAATAGAACTTTATGAGTATTGCTAAAAATCTTCAAAAAATTAAAGAAACCTTGCAGGAAGGAGTGGAATTAGTTGCTGTTTCCAAAACCAAACCTTCTTCCGACATTGAAGAAGCGTATGCTGCGGGGCAGCGTGTTTTTGGTGAAAATCGGCCGCAAGAAATGAAGGGCAAAGCCGAAGAATTACCAAAAGACATTGAATGGCACATGATTGGCCATCTCCAGAGTAAAAAAACGAAGTACATTGCTCCGTTTGTCTCTTTAATTCACTCAGTTGATAAACTAAGTTTACTGCAAGAAATCAATAAAAGAGCTGCACAAAATGAAAGGGTTATCAATGTTTTGCTACAGGTTTACATTTCAAAAGAAGAAAGTAAATACGGTATGGACGAGTCTGAAGTTGTAGAACTATTGAGCAGCGAAGAGTTTAATGCACTCCAAAATATTAAAGTAGTCGGATTAATGGGAATGGCAACCAATACAGACAATGAAGCAACTATTCGAAATGAATTTAAAGGTTTGAAAACATTTTTTGATTCACTTACCCAAAATAACTATTCCAAAAATGTTGAGCTCACCATATTGAGTACAGGCATGAGCGGAGACTATCACATTGCAATGGAGGAAGGTTCAAACATGGTTCGAATTGGTAGTTCAATTTTTGGAAGTAGAGGATGAAAAAACCTAAGGTAGCTGCATGGATACCTCACGGGTTAGCTCTGAAATCGTATTGGGAAGGAAATAAAAAAGCTGCCATAAAAATTCACATGGATGACGGGTCAATTACCTCCATGCCCATCGAAATATACTTTCGAAAAGCAGAGAACTTGCCTGAAATTGAGAAAATTGCCCTTCAACTTTGCCAAGGTTTTATTTTAGATGTAGGTGCAGGCGCAGGTGCCCACAGTTTAATTCTTCAACAAAAACATGAGGTTACAGCGCTAGATATTTCGGAGGATGGTGTTGAAATTATGAACCACCTAGGCATAAAAAACCCCATTTGTGAAGATTTTTTACAATACAACACTTCTCAAAAATTTGACACCTTATTATTTTTAATGAATGGGATTGGTGTTGCAGGAAGTATAACAGGGTTAGAGAAATACCTCCAAAAATCGCATGAATTAACGACTGAGGATGGCCAGATTCTTTTAGATTCTTCAGACTTAAGAAATGGCGAAATAGAATTGGATTTTAGCCAAGAATATTTTGGAGTTTTCAACTATCAACTAAGCTTTGAACAAGCCATAGGAGATAAGTATCAATGGCTATATATTGATCAGGAATTATTGAAGGAAGTAGCAATAAAATGCCGTTGGAAAACGGAAGTTATCTACGAGCAAGAAGATGGTAGCTTTTTGGCGCAATTGACAAAAGTGTAAGTTGAACAACATTGTTTATTTTCAACTAAATCCAAACCAATGAAAAATATATTTACGGAAGAAGTCATTAAATCTACCCTGCAACGAATAGAAAAGCTATCTGACAAAACTCAACCTAAGTGGGGTAAAATGGATGTGGCTCAAATGCTAGCCCACTGCAACGTAACGTACGAAATGGCGTTCGAAAACACACACCCAAAACCTAACGCTTTGGTCAATTAATACTGAAAACTTTTGTCAAAAATGGAGTTGTTTCGGAAAAGCCATACAAGAAAAGCATTCAAACTGCTCCACAATTTTTAGTGAAAGATAAAAAGATTTTGAGCAAGAGAAGGCTCGGTTAATCAATTTTATACAAAAAACAAAAGAGCTTGGCGAAGATTATTTTGAAGGTAAAGTTTCTCACTCTTTTGGACCATTAACGAGCGTGGAATGGAACAACATGTTTTATAAACACTTGGACCACCACCTTACCCAATTCGGGGTATAAACCTTGGCGGGCGTTAATTCGCCCAGAACCTTAGAATCTCAAAACAACTTAATTACTTTTGTAGCCCAATAAAAAGCTATGAGCCAAAATTCCACTGTCATTAAAGAAATTATAAGTCATTTTAAATCCGACGACGCAAAGGTTGTACTTGAGGCAATAAAGAAAAATAGAAAAGAAGGAAACGCGATAAGTTTCCAAGCACTTTTGGAGCTTTTAAAAGACACCGATGGACCGAATGTAGAGGCCGCAATTATCGAGTTCCTATACGACCTAAAGGATGAAGAGAGCATTCCCGTTCTAATTAAAGCAATTCAAGATGAAGAGTACTCTTTTTACCAAAGCTTTTTGGTAGCAACTTTTTGGCAATCAGCAATCGATGGCTCGCCTTACTTAGATTTATTCGTAAAAACAGCCATTAATGGCGATTACATGACAAGTCTTGAAGCATTAACCGTTGTTGAAAATTTTGACAGTGCTTTTTCTCAAGATGAATTATTGGACTTAGAGTCTGATTTATTGGAAGCCATAGAAGATATGGAAGACGGCGACAAAAAAGTGCTACTTGTAAGTTTGGCAGATGTAGTTAGGAACTTACCAATAGAAGGAGAATAATGGCAAAAATAGATTACACAGCACTGAAAGAGAAGTTAGAAGTCAATAAAGAGTGGCCTAGAGTCTATTTTTTCAAATTCATAGTTCCTGCTGACAATAAAAAATTAGCACAAGTTGAAGCGCTTTTTGGAGCCGAGGCTCAAGTAAGTTTAAAGCAAAGTAGCAAAGGGAATTTTGTAAGTGTAAGCGCTAAGGAATTAATGTTGAACTCTGATGGAATTATTGAACGGTATGAAAAAGCGGCAGAGATTGAAGGATTGATGGCACTTTAATCGCTAATCTTCGAATTTAGAGGAAATCTCAAGCCCTTCATTTTATTCACTCTCGCCCTAATGGAGCCAACAAGAATGGGCGTTTCAATCAACAAAGGAATTCTATTCTGATCATCTGTAACATAAACTGTCATACCATTTCCGGAGTTAAATATAGTACCCTCAATTAAAAGCGGAGAGAATACAATGCACCTAAACTCTCCCACATCTTTTATTTTTAAATTCTTAATTCCCAAGAATTCAATATAGCTATCGTGCGTTTCGTTATCCAGGAATATTTTGATTGGAATTTTTTCACCTTTCTTCAAACCTGAATAGTCTAAGTTTCGGGCTACGTAAATCATACTCAACACGTCGTAGCTGCAACCATCTAGCCCAACAGTATCCTTCACATAAGGCTCATATTCTTCCATTTGGCGTAAAGTATATGCTGTTTTTTCACGGTAGTTGAAAATGTAGTCTTCCCTAATGTGCGTTCCTCCTTCGTTTACCGTTCTTTTAAAACGGAGTGGCCTTATGGTGTTCATGTTCATGTACGTTTCGTAATGATCCCTTACCTTATACACCCAATCGTACTTTCTGAATGTTTTCCCCTCACTGTTGAAATGGTAAAAGTTTTGACCCTTCAAGTTCAAGGAATCAACTTTAAAAAATACTTCTCCGGCACCAACCCAAACACCTGCTAAATGATAATAAATGGTGTAATCCACTCTCTCTCCTACTTTGAAGCTAGTGTTTTCAATCGCACAACTTTGACCAAAAGTTGAAATAGACACAAATCCGAAGAGTAAATAAAGTAACACTTTCATGAGGCTCAAATTAACGAAACAAAGCTCAAAGTAACATATCCCAATTCATTGCTTTCTTTAAATTTGCACCATGAACTTTGAACTATCCCAAGAATACATAGAACTCATCAAATTGTTGAAGTTGACGGGAATTGCAGAAACTGGAGGAATGGCAAAAGCCTTAGTTGAGGACGAGCAAGTATCTTGCAACGGACAAATTGACACCAGAAAGCGTCTTAAAGTAAGAAAAGGTGATATCATCGAAGTGCTTGACCAAAAAATAAACATTACATGAAATATTATTATTTACTAATTACTGCTTGCTTTTTCACTATTACTACGACTGCGCAATTTGGTCAAAACTCTGATATTGAAGTATTAGCAATCTTATCTCCAAGTTCTACTAACACCTATAATACCGTTGACACTTTTGACATTGAAGTTCGAATTAGAAACAATGGACCCAACACGTTAATACCTGGAGATGAATTTATAATAAACTATTCTGTTGGGGATGGCACTTCTAATTCAATTTCAGTTGACACCTTGTTATTGGTCGGTTTTAACCGAATAATGCAAGTTGGTGAGGGCCGAACTTATATTTTAGCCAAAGACTTTATTATTAATGGAAATAATATATTTTCTGCCTGCGCTAGTGTTAGTGGTACTACCATTTATCCGATAAACGTCAATAAGTTCCCTGGAGAGTGCGAGCAATTTGTCGTCAACATAAAAGAACAATCCATTCAGATAAACAAAGCTTATTATGCCAATAATCAAATCCTTATTAAGCTAAATGACGTTATGGCTCGTGCTATAAACATCTATGACATTACAGGAAAATTAATTCACTCGAGAACTAACGTTCAAGGAAAAGAGGTTTCAATTCCGTTTGAAAAAAAGACTAAAGGTTTCTATTTTGTAACCGTTACAGATAAAAACGGAAATCAATCGACTGCCAAGTTTGTGGTTAGTCAATAATATATTTTTGCAACACTTCCTTTTGTTTTTCCGTTAAGGTTTTGAGTTTAAAAAAAGCAGACAAACTACTTTTGTATGCATCTATTTCTGCAAAATAATCTAACGTAGTTGCTGCCGAATTTCTTAAACGACTATTAAAATGAAATCTGGCTTCTAACAAGTTATTTATTGCATCTTCATTCAAATATTGAATATTCCTTAGCGCCTGCATTGCATTTGTTCGGGTTAAGAATTCGTGCGAAGCGGAAGTGTAATCCACTATCTTATCTGCAAAAACCCTGTCTTTATTGACAATCGTTGCAATTTTCAACCATGTAATTTCAATGTTACTAGACCTGTTCCCTACTTTGCCTTTGGTCAACTCTAAATACTTATTAGCATCTTCAAGGTTATTAACGCACAATACCTCCAAAGCCGTTTTAATATTTTTATAAGAAGGGTCGTTCAAACACTTCATTAGCTCTAGCTCTATTCTGGGAGTCACTTCGGAGATGCTGAGCAATGCAGTTCTCCTCACCTCAGCATCGTCATCAGTCAACGCTTTAAGTATTATTTCTTCCTTCAATTTAGATTTTTCGCCTGAAAGTTCCATTACGATTAATGACTTTATCCCATGAAAAGATTCTTGATCAAACCGCTTCAAGAAAAAATCATCTTTATCCTTAAAATTCAATTCACTCAATGCCAATAATGCATCGTATCGGTCAATCATGTGCTCAGCTTTTACAGCTTGTGCCTTCAGCAGGTCTTTCGATTTTTCGAAGGTAATCTGCTTCATCACCTCACTATTGGGGTCAAACAAAACATATTCTACCTTTCTACCCTTTAATGGGATTTGAATCTCAGCCGTGTCGCTCTCCACCATCACTCGTTTCATCTCTTTTGTCCCATCTTCGAAGTAAACTTCAAAAACAATGGGCATTTGAAAAGTTGAGCTTAAGTCTTTTTCTTCTTGAATTTGAATAACTTCAAATCGGCCTATGTCCTTTTTAGTCTTAAAATCAACTAAATAATGTGGCTCATCTCCTTTGTACATCCACTCTTCCCAAAACCAATCTAAGCTCAATCCTAGTTTCTCATGAAATGCCGTTAATAAATCATCTGAATCAACATTACTGTAAGCATGTTTTTCAAGGTAGTATTTAATAGCCGCATTAAACTGCTCTCGACCAACAACATATTTCAACATTTGTAGTACATGAGCCCCTTTTGGATAGTGACGTACAGTTCCAGCTTCACTGTGTGCAATTGGTTTTAGATTCTTTTTTGACTCCTCAACAGCTTGATTATTATAGTTTCTTCGAACCCAATTAAAATGATCCTCACCAAAAGCCTCTTTTTGATACATTAAATCATAATGCGTGGCAAAGCTTTCTTGTAACCAATGGTGCGCAGCGGAGCGAGCTGTAACCATATCTCCAAACCATTGGTGAGCTAGTTCGTGAGCATTCACTCGAACGTAATTTCGGTCCAAAAAACCACTACTATCAACTAAATAAAAATCACCAAAGATTGTTGCTGTGGTATTTTCCATTGCGCCATACATAAAATCTTGCACCGGTATTTGGGAATAGGTTTCCCAAGGGTATGCAACACCAATTTCATTCTCAAAAAAATCGAACATTTCCTTCGAGTAGCGATAAGTAGGTTCAATTTGATCTTCTTGTCCGGGGTAATAGTAAAAATTCATGGGCACACCGGAAGTTGATAATTCAGACTTGATGCCATAATCGCCGATACCTAGCATTATTAAATACGGTGCATGGCGATGACTGATCTGATAGTGCCATGTTGTTTCATTCTGGTTTTCTAGTTCACTTTGGAGCACTAATTGGCCATTAGAAAGAACCTTATATTTTGAGTCGAAGGTTACAATCATCTCCGACACCAACTGATCGTTTCGTTCGTCATACATCGGTATCCAATGCCGATTATCAATTCCTTGCCCTTGTGTCCAAATTTGCTTCCGACTTCTGCCGGTCGGATCATCCCAACCAATAAAGTAAAGGCCTTTTTTAGGTGTTGCTTCGTACTTAATTTCAATTTCGTGCTCCTCATTCCACTGCAGCGACTTTGGGAACTTTAACGTAATGCCGTTCTTATATTTTACATATTCTACCGGCTCGCCGTCCAGCTTAGCCTCGAAAAATGTCATATCAATTGCATCGAGAAACAACGTGTCAATCTCTTTCCGAAGTACCGTAAATCTTTCTTGAACCTTGCCTCGAACTAATTTCTCTTTCGGAACAAATGACACTTCTAATTTCAGGTGTGAAAAATCTACAAACCTTTCACGGGGCATTAAGGCTTCATCAGCATAATAGGTTCTTGTTTTATCTTGAGCTTGCACAACGTATTGAAGAAATACTAGCAGTATGAGAATTAATTTCTTAGACATGAATTAAATAAACTTTAAAAAATGAAGTGTTCTAAAAATCAAATTGTTGCAATTAACTTTCGCTATAAAAAGCTTTTGCCTTTTCCCTTAGATTATAGAAAGAACTCATTACTTCTCCGTAAGCACCCGTAGAGCGAATCGCAATTAGATCTCCCCTTTTCGTTTCTGGCAAACTTATAGCTTTCCCAAAACAATCAGATGATTCACAAATAGGACCAACAACGTCATACTTTTTAGAGTTTTCCTTTGAAGTAGCGCTTATGTTTTCAATTTTATGATAGGATTGATACAATGCCGGACGAATCAATTCAGTCATTCCTGCATCTATGATTGCAAAATTAGTTTTGATACCTTCTTTGATATAGAGAACTTTCGAAATCAGACTCCCACATTGAGCTACAACCGACCTTCCCAATTCGAAGTGCACTTCTTGACCCGGTTCAACTACTAAAAAGTCTTTAAATACTTGGAAGAAGCTGTTAAAATCAGGAATTGACTCTTCGTCTGGGTTTGTATAATTCACGCCCAAACCGCCACCAACGTTAACGTGATCTAATGCAATTCCGCGATCTTTAAATTGTTTTTGAAAGTCATTTACTCGGTTGCACAAACTTTTAAATACCGTCAAATCATTTATTTGCGATCCAATGTGAAAATGAATCCCTTTTAAGCTTAATTTTTTTAGAGTTGGTAACATTTCGAACAATTCAGGCAGTTCCCATGCATTGATTCCAAACTTATTTTCCTCTAATCCGGTTGTAATGTAATGATGCGTTTTTGCATTTACATTTGGATTCAAACGAATTGCAATGCCCGCCACCTTTTGTTTCTCTTTCGCTAATTCGTCAATTACCTTTAATTCTGCTAACGACTCTACGTTAAAGGTAAAAATATCATGATCTAAACCATACGCTATCTCTTCGTCAGTTTTTCCAACTCCGGCAAACGAAATATTTTTTGCTAAAAACCCTGAATCAATAGCCTTTCGAACTTCATTCCCACTTACACAATCAATCCCCAATCCTTTTGCTTTAACACGGCTTAAAATTTCGTCATTTGCGTTGGCTTTAATCGCATAATGCACCTTAAAATTAGTGCCATCAATCGCATCGTTGATTGCATCTAATGTATCGTCAAGCAACTTAAGATCATAATAGTAAAAGGGCGTAGCATAACTCGAAAGCTCTGCGGTCTTTAATTCGGTGAAATATCTCATACGAACAACTGATTTAGACTTTTCAATGCTCTTTCTTTATCACTGGTGCTAATTAAAAATGAGATGTTATGATTACTACCACCATACGAAATCATACGAATCGGTATGTCTCGAAGTTTATCTAATATATCAGCTGCAATTCCTTTTTCATTTTTAATAAAATCACCAACAACACATACAATTGTTTGGTCAGCATCTACCTCAACTGCGCCATATTTCATCAACTCTTTTTTAATACTATCAAGCTGACTTGCATCATCAACGGTAACAGAAACGGCTACTTCCGAAGTTGTAATCATGTCTATAGGTGTTTTGTAAAGCTCGAAAATTTCGAACACCCTTCGCAAAAAACCATACGCCAGCAACATTCTACCTGAGTTTATTTTTATGGCACTAATCCCATCTTTAGCAGCTATTGCCTTCACTCCTCCTCCTTCTATATTCTCAGTTATTAACGTACCCAAAGAACCCGACGACAAGGTGCTCTTTAAACGCACTGGGATGTTCGCTTGCTTTGCAGGAACTATACTTGAAGGGTGCAAGATCTTTGCGCCGAAGTAAGCTAGCTCAGCGGCTTCATCAAATGACAACTGCTTTATAGGGCTCGTTTTCTCAACAACTCGTGGGTCATTGTTGTGCATTCCATCAATATCAGTCCATATTTGTACTTCTTCGGCCTTTGTGGCAACTCCTACTAAAGAAGCCGTGTAATCCGACCCTCCTCTCTTTAAATTGTCAATTCCTCCATAAGCGTTTCTGCAAATAAACCCCTGTGTAATAAAAAGCTGCTCGCCTTTATTTTCTTTAATTAAACGGTTTAAGTTCTCTTTGATGTAGTAATGATCAGGCTCTAAATCTTTATCAATTCTCATAAATTGAAGCGCTGGTAATAAGCAGGAGGAAATACCTTGTTCCTTTAAGTAATAATGTAACAACGCAGTAGAAATTAATTCTCCCTGAGCAAGCACCGCCTTCTCCTCATGTATGGTGAACGAGTCTTGAGTAAACCCTTGTAAAAAGTCAAAATGCGACTTAATCAACTCTTTCATCAACAGCTTAGAGTCATCTTTTGCAAACAGTTCCTCTACCACACCGTGGTATTGCGTGCGTAAACCTTCAATAAGCTGAGCAGCCAGCTCGTTCTTTTTCTCAAAAAGATAATTTGCTATTTGCACTAAGGAATTTGTCGTACCCGACATAGCAGACAACACAACAACTTTTTTTTCTCCGCTAGAGATTAGAGTTGCCACCTTTTTTATTCGATCAGCAGAACCTACAGAAGTACCCCCGAATTTGAGAACTATCATACAAAAATTTTTAGCACACAAAGGTAACTGTTTTAAGTATTTAATAATTTACATTTTTTAACTGCGGGACTTTTTATGAAACTTCCATTTAGCACACCTTTTTGTTAAGTTTGTCCTTTAAACTTCAGCGCATATGTTCAGCCTGTTAAAGAAAGAAATTCAGTCGTTTTTAGGATCCCTAATAGGATACATTGTCATCATTGTTTTTCTTACAATTATGAGCCTAATCATGTGGGTATTTCCAAGTGATTATAATGTTCTAGATAACGAGTACGCCACATTAGGGCCTCTATTTAGCCTAGCTCCTTGGGTTTTCATGTTTTTAATCCCTTCCATTACCATGCGTCTATTCGCTGACGAAAACAAAACAGGAACCATTGAACTACTCCTCACCAAACCTTTAACAGATTTGCAAATTATTGGTGCAAAATACCTAGCCGGAGTTCTACTCGTACTTTTCTCCCTTCTTCCTACTTTAATATACTATGTTGTGGTGTACCAGCTTGGTGCGCCAGAGGGTAATTTAGATCAAGGCGGAACTTGGGGATCTTATCTCGGATTACTTTTCTTGGCTTCAGGCTTTGTCGCCATTGGATTGTTTTCATCGTCACTCTCTAACAATCAGGTAATTTCATTTATAATCGCAGTTTTTTTGAGTTTTTTCACGTATATCGGATTTGACTTTATAAGCTCTTTAGCTCTTTTTGGAAGTTTTGACCTTTTCGTTCAGAAGCTGGGAATTAGTGAACATTACGGTTCAATGAGTAGAGGGGTTATTGATAGTCGGGATGCACTTTATTTCCTTTCGGTTATTGCATTTTTCTTTATGTTAACCAAATTAAAACTAAGCTCTAGAAATTGGTAATGAATAAGACGCGCACAAAAGATATTATTGGTTTTTTTATTGGGCTTGGCATTTTGCTGCTGCTAAATATCATTAGCTCCGTTGCGTTCCAGCGCTTTGATTTAACCACAGAGAACCGTTATTCCATTTCAGAACCAACGAAACAGCTGGTTGAAAGTTTGGAGAACGACGTTTACATAACGGTTTATTTGGAAGGTGATTTCCCTGCCTCCTTTAAACGGTTACGAAATGAAACCAAAGAAATGTTAGATGAGTTTCAAGCTTATTCTAACGGCAAAGTCGATTTTGAATTCATTAACCCTTCAGCTGCAATTGATAAAAAGGAGCGAGAAGAAACGTACAGAAACCTATACAAAAAGGGGCTACGACCAACAGATTTAAACATCAAAGGGGAAGACGGAGTTTCGCAAAAAATTGTTTGGCCGGGCGCCATTATTAGTTACGGCGAAGTGCAAATTGCCGTTCAGCTATTGAAGAGTCAATTTGGAGGTCAGCCAGAGTTGATTTTAAATCAATCCATAGAAAGTTTAGAATATGAATTGGCTTTCGGTATTAAAAAAGCTTCAACACCTTCAGTTCAGAGCATTGCCTTTGTAGAAGGTCATGGAGAACTCAATAAATACGAAACAGCTGACATTATGGGCTCGCTTCGTGAATATTATAATGTCGAAAGAGTAGCCATAAATGGCAATGTCAATAGCTTACAAGAGCGTATTTACACCAACCAAGATAGTACAAATGCTATTGTACAAAAACGATTCGATGCGATTGTAATTGCTGCTCCAGATTCAAGCTTTAACGAAAAAGATAAATTTATTATCGACCAGTACATCATGTATGGTGGTAAAGTAATTTGGCTTATTGATCAAGTCTTTGCTGACATGGATAGCCTTGACGCACAATATAACAACAACACCATTTTAGCCACTTCAAAAAACTTGAATTTAGACGACCAACTTTTTAACTATGGAGTTCGATTCAATAAAGACTTGGTCATGGATTTGCGTTCTGCGCCAATACCTGTGGTGAATGGACAATATGGAAATCAAGTTAAAACAAAACTATTCCCTTGGCCTTACTTTCCTTTCTTGTTCAGCAACAATGACCACCCGGTCAATAAAAACTTAGACGTTGTTAAAGGCGAGTTCATGGGGAGTATTGATTTAGTTGGTAAGAGCGACCTAAAAAAGACGGTACTACTTTCAACCTCAGAAACTACAAAAATTGTAAAGTCTCCAACCAGAGTTAGCTTAAACATGCTGAGCTTCGAGCCTCCAGTTCAGCAATACAACAAGAAAAATATTCCTGTAGCTGTGCTCGTGGAAGGCAATTTTGAATCAGTCTACAAAAACAGGTTAACTCCAAACATAACTCAGTCTAAACAAATAAAATTCAAAGAAAAAAGCGATTCAACGCAGCAATTATTCATCTCTGATGGTGATCTAATTAAGAATGAATTTGATGAGCAGAGCAATCAATTCTTTGCATTGGGGTTTGATAAATACACCAAACAGGTCTATGGCAATAAAAGCTTTTTCCTTAATGCTCTAAATTACATGGTAGACGAAAGTGGTTTAATCTTGTCTAACAATAAGAGCTTCAAAATACGGTTGCTCGACACTCAAGAAATTAAAGAAAACCGAATTCAAATTCAACTAATTACAACATTAGCTCCGATAGTACTAACCATCCTAATTGGATTAATACTACACACCATACGAAAGAAGAAATACACCAGAAACTAAATGAAAAACTTAATTGGATTAATTATTCTCGTAATTGTAGGGGTTGGCGCCTACTTTCTTTTGAATAAAAACAACGGATTCTCCTCTAAAAATACGGAAGATTATAAGGATTTTTCAATCGAAGACACAGCCGCTGTATCAAAAATTTTCTTAAGCAAAGCGAATGGAGAAAGCATTTTACTAACCAGAGTGAATGAATCAGACTGGACTGTAAACAATAAGTTTGGAGCTAGAAAGGATGGAATTGATTTAATCTTAAAAACCCTTTCAGACATTAAAGTGAGCGGTGTAGTTGCGCAAGACCAGATGGAACATACCATAAAAAGTTTGGCAACAAGATCTATCAAGGTTGAGTTTTATACAGACAGTAATAAACCTGAAAAGACCTGGTACATTGGAGACCCAACAGTTAGCCGCTTGGGAACTTATATGTTGCTTGAAAAAGATGGTAAAAAATCTTCAAAACCATACATTACCCATTTGATAATGGAAAGGGGTTACCTTGGTACTCGATTTTTTATGGATCCAACACTCTGGAAAGATCGAGTTGTCATGAAATGCAATCCCAAAGAAATTAAAAGCGTTGAAGTAATTCATGGCTATGATACCGCAGTCTCTTTTAAGATTGAACAATATGCATTGGGTAAATTCAAGGTCACCAATCTTAATGCAAATAATACTGCGGAGTTATCTCCACAGGTTGCGGTGCCATATTTAAAAGAGTTCGCAGCTGTATACTACGAGTATATTGATCAAAAAACGAAGACAGATGTTATCGATTCTATCTATTCCGCCTTACCAAGACACAAGGTAAAGGTGAGTATGAATGACGGTAAAGAATACCTCATTAAAAGCTACAACATGCCGGTTAAAGAAGGCTCTACATTGGGAGGAAAAGAAATAGATTATCACCCTGAACGCATGTACATTTTTACAAGCCATCTAGGCTCTGATGTAAACCCTGTCGTACAGAATTTGACCTTCGATAAATTGGTTCCTAGTTTGAGCGACTTAGCGTCATTAACAACTGTTGAAAAGTAAATACAACAAAGTTCAATTTCACCCTTGCAAAAGCTATAAATTTGTTTGCAATAGATAAAGACAGACAGTATGAAATTTTTAGTATCGAGTAGCTCATTACTCAAACAGTTACAGAACATTAGTGGTGTTTTAAATGGCAACAATTCTCTGCCTATTTTAGACCACTTTCTATTTGAAATTAGTGAAAATCTAATTCAAGTTACGGCTTCCGATTTGGAGACAACCATGGTAACTAAAATCACTGTTGATTGCAAAGAAGAAGGAATCATTGCAATTCCTGCAAAGCTGCTTCTAGACACTTTAAAATCATTGCCAGACCAACCACTTACATTTACAATAGATTTAGAAAAAAAGTCGATAGAGATTAAGTCTGATTATGGTAAGTACAAATTACCAGGTCAAGATGGAGGAGAGTTCCCTAAAACTCCTGAGGTAGAATCGCCAACCAACCTTAAAGTTGCCGGAGAGTTATTGTTTAACGCCATTGACAAAACAATTTTTGCAAGTGGTAACGATGACTTACGACCAGTTATGTCAAGTGTCTTCTTTCAACTGTCAAAAGAAGACTTAACCTTTGTAGCAACCGACGCGCACAAATTAGTAAAGTATAGAAGAACGGATGCAAAAGCTTCCAAAACAGCTAGCTTTATTATGCCGAAAAAGCCACTAAACCTGTTAAAGAATATTTTGAGTTCTGTGGAAGAAGAGGTGAAGGTTGAGTTTAATGAAACCAATGCATCTTTTGCCTTTGAAGATACAAAATTGATCTGTAGGTTAATTGATGGAAAATATCCGAATTACGAGGCGGTAATCCCTAAAGAGAATCCGAACAAGTTAACCATTGAAAGAATGTCTTTGCTAAGCTCAATCAAAAGGGTAAGTATTTTCTCTAGCAAAACAACACACCAAGTAAGGTTAAAAATGAGCGGCAGCGAATTGCAAATATCTGCTGAAGACGTAGACTTCGATAATGAAGCAAAAGAACGTTTAAAGTGCTCTTTCAATGGAGAAGATATGGAAATTGGCTTTAACTCAAGGTTCTTAATTGAAATGTTGAGCAACTTAGATACTGATGAAGTGAATATTGAAATGTCGGCACCAAATAGAGCCGGAATTTTAACTCCTGCCACTGGCAATGATGAAAACGAACAAGTCTTAATGCTTGTGATGCCGGTGATGTTAAATTCATAACCATATTAAATTATTCTGAAGCCCATTTCGTACCAACGAGATGGGCTTTTTTTGTGAAAGCCCTATCTTTACTCCATGATTAAAAAAGACCAAGATTTACTTCAAACATTGTGCTCCATTCATGCCCCCTCAGGAAGCGAACTAGCAGTTAGAGACTATTTAATTGCTTATGTAAATGAAAATAAATCAAATTGGAAAGTTCAACCTCAATTGATCTATGGTGAAGAGTTTCAAGACTGCCTGATTCTAATTTTTGGGAAACCAAGAACGGCAATATATGCGCACATGGACTCTGTTGGCTACTCTGTTGGTTACGAAAATGAGTTACTTAAAATTGGTGGCCCAAAGGCGAAGGAAAAAACTATTCTATTAGGGGAAGATAGCCAAGGGAAAATTGAAGGTAAGTTAGACTTTGAAATTGAAGAAGAAGTAGATGAGCGAAAAGTAGTAAAAACCAAGATTATTTTTGAAAGACCAATTGACCGAGGAACGACACTAACGTACAAGCCAAATTGGATTGAGACAGACACTCATATTCAAAATTGCTATTTGGATGACCGTTTAGGTATATGGAGTGCACTTAAAGTGGCTGAAAATTTAGAAAATGGAGCCATCGCTTTTTCTGCTTGGGAAGAAGTCGGCGGAGGAAGTGTGGGTTTTTTGGCAAAATACCTCTACGAAAACTATCAAATTCGTCAATCGCTTATTTCAGACATTACCTGGGTTACCAATGGAGTTAAAGATGGAAATGGAGTTGCCATATCCATGCGTGACTCGGGCATACCTAGAAGAAGTTATATTGATAAGATCATTGAACTTGCGAAAGATTCTGGTGTTAAATTTCAGTTAGAAGTTGAAAGCGCAGGAGGAAGTGATGGTAATGCACTTCAAAAATCTCCATATCCCATCGATTGGTGCTTTATTGGTGCACCTGAAAACGATGTGCACATGCCAACAGAAAGCGTTCATAAAGATGATGCAGAAGCCATGCACCAGCTTTATAGTTATTTAGTGAAACATTTATGACCAATCCAAATCGGCAACGTTATCTTGAAAGGAGAAAAGAAACACCTCCTTTAAACAAGAAATTGGTCGTTGAAAAAGATGACAACATGAGTTTTCTTGCTGTATTTTCAGCAGTAACTTTCATTGGCTCTATGCTCTTCTTCGTAGTTAATATCCATAAAATAGACATCTCGAACTTTGGTTTATTCCGTTTGCTAGCAATTACTACTGCGCTTTGGTTTTTTATTCCAATTAAGTTGTACCGCAAAATATTTACAATGAGTTTTTACGAGTACGTCATATTTAATATCATTTCGTTTGCACCAACAAGCATCGTCCTACTATTTATTTTGAATCTCACATTGCACAGTTCACCTTATATAGAAATATATAAAATAGTTGACTTTGAACCGTTTGATGATAAATACATTTTTCATTTAGAAGATGGGCAATACCTGGATGATGAATATTTAAGAACCATCTACGACGATAACTTTCCTAAAATTGAAGGAACCTCTCAGTATTCAATAAAATTTACCGACGGCTATTTTGGACTAAGAGTTATTGAAGAGAAATCAAGTCATTAACATGAATTGCAAATGGTTTAATTTTGAATAAGAGCAATAAGTCTAAAAACCATAATGAATAAAACCTTGAAAGCACTAATAATAAATCTTCTGTTGTTCTTTTTAAGCGCTGTTGTTCCAGCCCAAACCACCAGCAAAGGTTTTCAGTGGATACGGCACCATGACAATGTAATAGACAACAACCCCGAAAAGGTGGAAGACATACAAACTGATCGTTGGGGCAACATTTACGTGGCAGGTCAAGTGAACGATGTGTATGTGCGAGACAGCAACGGAGTTCGCATTAAAAGCAGGGTTTTTACCAACTTTGATAGTCTTGCCAACAATGGTGGACTAGATGTTTGGATTGCAAAATATAATCCCCAAGGAGACTTGCTGTGGGAGCGTTATGCAGGTAGTGGAGCCGATGATGCCTATTACGACATGGTAGCAGACCAAGATGGAAATTGCTACATTAGTGGGCGACTAACGACGCAAAACTTTAGAAAAGGTAAAGGGTTTGATAATGTGGAAATGGACCCATTAAACTTAGGGAGTTACATTGCAAAGCTGGACAACAATGGTAACGTGTTGTGGCACAAAAGTTTTGGAGGAGATACTATAGGGAATTTTTTACAGGAATATTTGTTGAATGTATTCCAATTACAACTATCCAACAATAGTTTATATTGCTATATATTAGGAGGAGGGGAGCAAGCTTTTAGTTATCAAAAATTATTTGGCCGTGATTCTTTAAAACAAAGTTACCACGAATTAAAATTTGATTTTAATGGTGATTATTTCGGGTTCAAAACATTTCCATTTTCTTCAGGTGTTCATATTATTCGACCCGTTTCTGTCGAAAGTAACAACAACGGAACTTCTATAACAGGTTTTTTCAACGGAGACACCTTACTAGTTGGTTCAGATACCTTGGTTAAAGAAAATGTGGACAATGCGTTAATTTTAGGTTTTGACACCAGCCTAAATTATGTTTGGAATTTTTAATCTCGTAATACTTTTGATCAGTTTATAGATGCAGATGTAGAAGGAGACTCTATAATTAATTGTAAGTGGTCATTATAATATTGCAGTTAATCGCACCGTTACCTTTGATACCATCAATCATACTGGTAGCAATGGCGCCTTTCAAGAAGGTGCTTGTTTTGTATTTAATACTACTGGGAAGTTATTGGGAATGTATCCCTCAAAAAGTATAGGCGATATAACAGTTACGATGGGCTCAGCGTCCATTAGCAAAAACTATTTTGGCATTGGAGGTAATTTTAGTCTTCAAATGACTTATTCCAATGGAAACAATTATATAGAAGCAGTTACAAAGTGTAATAATTGCAGAAATAAAGATTTATTCTTTGCTGCATTTGATAGAACTGGTAGATTAATAGCAGAAGATGTAATATATTCTTCTGGTATTACAAAAGATGGTGTACTAGCGATGCATTTTAAAGATAGCATACTCTACATTGGCGGCCTTATTGCAGATACAGCAATAATTCTGGGGGTAGACACTTTTGTTACCAGAGGATCTCATGATGCATTTTTGGCGGCATATCATTTGGGCAACATTACTTCTTTAAAAGAAAATGCCACTTAAATAAAAGCAGATAACGGCATATTGGCTTACCCCAACCCAACCCAAGGGCAAGTTACTTTAATGGGTAAAGCGGTTAACAATCAAGCGCAACTGTTTAGTATTTCAGGGCAATTGGTTAAAACGTATCGTTTAAATGAAAATGCATTCCGTCAACAAATTAACTTAGATAATTTAGATAGTGGTATTTACTTTTTAATAATAATAGGTGAACGTGAAAAACAACAAGTGAAGATTGTGATACAGTAATTGTTAATGTTTTAATCATATAGTTCATTGCGAAAGGAATGAAATGAAGCAATCTGTTAATCAATTCGTCATTACGAGCGAAACAAAGTGTAGAGAAGTAATCTGTTTATCCATAACCAGATTGCCGCACTCCTGTCCTCGTTCGCAATGACTACCCTATCGACTTCTTTTCTTTCAGAACCTTACTAATCTTCTCCCCTTCATAACCCTTAGATTGCAAGTACCGGTACATTTTAGAAATATCCTTTCGATATTCGGGGCTTAATTCTAACTTGCGATCTATCAAATAGCTTAAATTCTCTTGATATACCTTTTCATCAATAGTGGTAATAGCCTTATCCATCTCTGCTGAACTTACTCCTTTTCTCGATAAACCTTCTCTAATTTTATACAACCCCCATCGTTTAACTTTTACTTTACCACGCACAAATAATGCAGCAAATCGCTCTTCGTTAATAAAATTATCGTCAACCAATAAATCCATAATTTCTTCCACCTTATCAGCAGGAAGTGCATATTCCCTCAGTCTTTGCTTTACTTCAAAAGGGCTGCGCTCCTGGTAAGAGCAGTAGCGCATTAACTTTGATAAAACTTCTTGAAAAGAAAGTGGTTGTTTCTTATTAAACATAGAACTTTGTCGATTGAAACAAAGATACTGCTTCAACTAAAACTAATCCTTGAAAAATAGAAAAGCACTCATTTTATTACTCAGCGCAAACGCTGTTTCCCACTTTGCACAAGGAATTAGTATGTTGGCAATACCTTGGTACTTTGCGAAAAACCTAAACGCCGCATCTACATTTGCTACCATTTATGCCGTTGCCACTTTTATTACACTATTTTGGGGGCTTTATGCAGGTACCATAATCGATCGATTTCCACGTAAGAATATCTTTATCGGAATTTGCGCAGCAAGCGCTTTAGTGCTTTTAAGTATTTCTTCTTATGGGTTCATAAATGGCAGCATTCCAATGTTTGGAGTCGCTTTTGTTTTTTGCTTCACCTTGTTTAATTACAACATCCACTACCCTACCTTATATGCTTTTGGCCAGGAGATTACTGAGAAGGAAAATTACAGCAAAACCAACTCATTGTTAGAGGTTATGGGGCAATCCATAAATGTATTCTCCGGTGCTATTGCCGTATTATTAATAGAAGGGATCAACGTAGATATTTGGGGGCACAACATTCAAATTCAATCTTGGGAAATTCACGAAATCTTTTTAATGGACGGGATTACCTACATCATTGCAATGAGCTTGATTTATTTTATTAAGTATGTGCCCACTGTTGTAAATGTAATTTCCAAAGAACCGGTATTAGTGCGACTAAAAGAAGGTATACAGTACCTCAAAAAACGACCGGCAATATTTCACTTTGGAAATGCTTCGTACACGGTTTTTATATTTGTACTGATATCCACGCACTTGTTGTGGCCTATTTATGTAGAAAAACATCTTGGCGAATTAGGAAATATTTATGCCATTACTAAAATGAACTACGCTGCAGGAGCGCTATTTGCTGGTTTTTTCATTAGCCTTATTTTCCGAAAGTCGAATATTATCCTCTCTATAATTGTACTTACGATAATAGCCCTAATCGCATTCTTTGTTTTATCCGTAACCCATTCAATTTACGTGCTTTTTGGATTGGCAGTTAGTTTAGGAATTGCCAATGCAGGTATTCGTATTCAACGAATTACGTACCTCTTTAATCACGTTCCGAATAATATTATTGGCAGGACCAACAGCGTTTTTCAAAGCATTAACATCCTGCTTCGCTCCATTTTTATTGGATTGTTTTCTTGGACTTTCTTCTCTGAAGGTTCGAATATTACATGGGCGTTTGTAATTGCCGGAGGCGTTACCGTGCTTTCACTTTTACCGCTCATTTTCAATTATACAAAGTTGAGAGATTTAAAAATCGAAGCGTAAAAAAAGCCACTATTATGTGGCTTTTTACTTTTTTATTTCAATCGAATCTCTTCTTTCTTTGCATCGAAAAATCGATACTCGAGAAAAGAATACGCGGAAGACTTACGAATTGTAACCCATTTCTTGTACCTCATATACCACTTCCGTTGAACGGAGTAGAAACCTTTTGTTAAGTAAGCTTCAACAAAAGGGTGTGTAGTTAAAGTTATCTTCTTTTCATTTTGCTGCTCCAGCAAATACCTTAAGTTATTCTCGATATCATCAATTAATAGAATTGTGGCGTGTGTTTCGCCATTTCCATTACAGCAAGGACATTTTTCTGAAGTCTTTATCTCCATTTCAGGTCGTACTCTTTGACGTGTAATTTGTATCAGCCCAAATTTTGTAGGAGGCAGCACGGTATGTTTAGCTCGGTCATCCTTCATAAACTCCTTCATCTTTTCAAAAAGCAGTTCCCTGTTGGAGCCGTCTTTCATGTCGATAAAGTCAATCACAATTATTCCGCCCATGTCACGCAACCGCAGCTGACGTGCAACCTCTGCAGCTGACTCCAGGTTCACATCAAAAGCGTTCTGCTCTTGGTTGTCCTTGGACTTACTTCGCTGTCCACTATTTACATCAATTACATGCAGTGCCTCAGTATGTTCAATTACCAAATAAGCTCCCGACTTCATGGTTACGTTTCTGCCAAAAAGTGACTTAATCTGCTTCTCGATTCCAAAATGTTCAAATATTGGAGCGTCCCTTCTATAACCTTTTACCATTTTTTCTTTCCCCGGTGCAATAGAAGATATATAAGTAACCAACTCTTTTTTGGTTTCTGTATTGTCGACGTAAATGTGATTAAAATCTTTATTTAATAAATCCCTAAGCATCGCAGAACTCCTGCTAATCTCACCCAAAACTCTCTTCGGAGGCTTGGCTGATTTCATTTTTTGAAAACAGCTATCCCACTTTTCCATGAGTTCGCTTAAGTCGGCATGCAAATCTGCCACCTTCTTGTTAACAGCTACTGTTCTAACAATAACTCCAAACCCTTCAGGTCTGATACTCTTAATGAGTCGTTTTAGGCGGTCCTTTTCTTCTTGATTTCGGATTTTTTGAGAAACTGAGACACGATTGGAAAAAGGAACCAATACCATGTAACGCCCGGCAATAGATAACTCACTGCTTAAACGAGGACCTTTGGTAGAAATTGGTTCTTTCGCAATTTGAACCAAGACATGCTGATTGGTGGTTAATTGCTCAGCAATTTTACCATCTTTATTTATCTCCTCTTCAAATTTGAATCCCTTCAGAGACGAAGTTCTTTGCGTTTTAGCTCCTACATCTTGGACGTATTTATTCAAGGACGTAAAGTTTGGTCCCAAATCTAAGTAGTGCAAAAAGGCATCTTTACTGTACCCTACATCTACGAATGCCGCATTTAGTCCCGGCATTACTTTTTTAATTCTAGCTAGATAGATATCTCCAACGGAAAAGTTGTTGTTACTTTTCTCTTTGTGTAATTCTATCAGTTGCTTATCTTCTAAAAGTGCGATAACATCTTCTGAAGATTTTGAGCTAATTACTACATCAACACTCATGTTTATAAATCTTCTACAACACCCAAAATGAGTGCAGAATTATGCAAACACAAGAATCCCATCGCATAAATAATGCAGGGACTCTCTGATAAAAAAGTAGTTAGAAAACAAAAGCCCGAATCGGGCTTTAATTATTTCTTCTTCTTATGACGATTCTTGCGAAGTCTTTTCTTTCGCTTGTGCGTCGCCATCTTATGTCTTTTTCTTTTCTTACCGCTTGGCATAACTTTAAGTTTTAACTATTAATTTTTATTTCTAATCTCATTTATGTAGTCTTCCACCTGTTTAATTGCAATTGGATCGTCTACTAATGATTTGTATTTTTCTAATGTTTCTATTCCCTTTTCAACCTTCTCCTGGCTCAGGTAAGCGTCTGTTAGGTAGATATATGCTTCCGCATTGTTAGGGTCAATTTTAAGAACTCCTTCAAACCGTTCAACAGCTTTTTCAAACTGCCCGGATTGAATTGCAAAGTAACCCAAATTTGTCATGGCATCCACATTTTTTGGATCTTTATTTAGCACATCTTTCAAAATACCGATTCCTTTCATTGGCATAATCCCCAATTGACTTGAACCTTCGACACTTGCTACTCCAATTGCTGTCTGAGCTTGTAAATTATCTGGGTTTAATTCAAGTACTTTTTCGTAATTCCGAATCGCACCAGCAACCAAATCTTTTGGTTTTAACTTCGAAAGTCGAAATGCTTTGAAGAAATTATCACCTGCCAACATAAAGTTTACTTCAGTAGGTACTACTCGTGCTTTTTCTTCAGTGTACTTTGCCACTAATGGTGGAACGTTTCTTCTTATGCTAAACGTTATCAATGAATCATACAAATTCAACTTCGTATCCACATCAGCAATTTGCTTAGCTCGCTTTTCCAAGCCGGCTATAAATTCTTTATCTGAGTCGTCTAAACGATCTTCAAATTCACCTTCGTGTTCATGATCGTGACCTTCTCCCTCAGCATGATCATGCCCTTCGTGACTTTCTTCTGTTTCAACAGAGTTATTCTTTTCCGCAATCTCAGACTCTTGTTTCGGAGCGCAGTACAAAAGTCCAAGAACAACAACTCCCGCTAATATTAGCAGGAGTTGTTTTGTAAAATTACTCGACATCAAGCTTATGGCTTAACGTTAGCTTTCACTTTATTTACAAAGCTCTTAGAAGGCTTGAAAGCAGGGATAAAGTGCTCAGGAATGATCATGGTAGTGTTCTTAGAAATATTTCTACCAGTTTTTTCAGCTCTCTTCTTAGTGATGAATGAACCGAAACCTCTTAAGTATACGTTCTCTCCACCTTCCAATGAACCTCTTACAGTTTTCATGAATTCTTCTACAGTGTTCAATACAGCTGCTTTTTCAATTCCAGTATTCTCTGAAATTTTTGCTACGATGTCTGCTTTTGTCATCTTTTGTTAATTTTGTTTGTTTAATTAATTGGTTTTATACGAAGCCGTTACAACTTCGATCCGACAAATATAACCCTTTTTTCCAATACAAACAACTACAAATCATTTAGTTAAAATATTTTCGACGACTTGACCTATTTAAAAGACAAACTTACACTTAACAACGCTCAACTATTAAGTTGGTATCGCTTGAATAAAAGAGACTTACCGTGGAGAAATACGAATTCTGCGTATCATATCTGGCTATCAGAAATTATTTTGCAACAAACGAGGGTAGCTCAAGGAATGGACTATTATATCAAGTTTATCACTCATTACCCTTCTGTTGAGTCATTGGCTGACGCAAACGAAGAAGATGTATTAAAGGATTGGCAAGGACTAGGATATTACTCTAGAGCTCGGAACTTACACAGCGCTTCAAAATTTGTAAAAGAGAACCATGGTGGGAAATTTCCTTCTACCTATAAAGAAATTAGAGCACTTAAGGGGGTTGGTGACTATACTGCGGCGGCCATAGCTTCATTTGCTTTTGACTTACCCTTCGCTGTAGTGGATGGAAATGTATATCGAGTATTATCTAGATTATTTGGTATTGAAACACCTATAGACTCAACTCTCGGAAAGAAAGAGTTTTCTCAGCTTGCACAGCAACTTTTAGAAAAAGATAATCCTGCAGAGCACAATCAGGCTATTATGGAATTTGGAGCTTTACAGTGCGTTCCAAAAAACCCAAACTGTACTATCTGTCCTTTTGTCGACTCGTGCGTAGCGTTTAAGAGCAATCAAATTGAGATATTACCAATTAAAGAGAAAAAGCTAAAACAGAAGAAAAGGTATTTAAATTACCTCATCATTGAATCGGAAGATGAACTACTGATAAACAAAAGAGACGCCAAAGGGATTTGGCAAAATTTATATGATTTCCCACTAGTGGAAACTACTAAGTCAACCTCAAACAAATCACTACTCAACACCGAGTCCTTTAAAGACCTATTAAACAATACAGCATATTCAGTTCAGGCAATTTCAGCAGAACGGAAACATATTTTAAGTCACCAAATACTTTTCGCAAAATTCTACCACCTTTCTGTTGGCAGTAAGATTAGTACCATCAATGGGAATTTTGAACGAATTAAAAAGACAGAATTACACGAGAAACCGATTCCGAAATTAATAGAAAATTATCTGAATGAAGAAACCAATTTACTATCTTTGTTAAGCGCATAATTTAACCACATCAGACATGGCAGGAGTAAATAAAGTTATATTGGTAGGTAATTTAGGTAAAGACCCTGAAGTAAGACATTTAGAAAATGGTGCTTCTGTGGCTAACTTTTCGATTGCTACTTCTGAAACCTACAAAGACAAAAATGGTAATCGCCAAGAGCAAACAGAATGGCACAATGTGGTATTGTGGAGAGGTCTTGCGGAAATTGCAGAAAAATACCTAAGAAAAGGCAGTCAAATTTATGTTGAAGGTAAGCTAAGAACGCGAAGCTGGCAAGATAAAGATGGAAATACTCGTTACACGACTGAGGTTGTTGGGGATCAAATGACGATGTTGGGCGGAAGGTCTTCAAGTGGAAACAGCACAACTGATTCAGCTGCCTCAAATGAACCGAAGAAGGATAAAGGAAGCGCAGACATTTCATCTGATGATGCAGACGATCTACCATTTTAATAGAATGATCAATTCAGAGTTCAAATATTCACGAATACTGTAACAATTGGACGACCCCTTTCAACAGGTTTTAAACATTAACCTTGCAGCTATAACTATTAGCGAACAGCTTCCAATAATCGCAGCAAGTGTTGCAGTAATTCTATTGTTAATTTGTTCTGCCTTAATCTCAGGCTCTGAAGTAGCCTACTTTTCATTGGGCCCAGCCGAAATCGGAGAAATAGAGGGGAAAGAAGATAAGAGTATTGGAATACTTCGCAATTTGTTAGAAAGACCAAAAAGACTGTTGGCTACCATTTTGATAGCCAATAATTTTATAAACGTTGCAATTGTAATCCTTTCCACCTACCTGAGCGATTTACTTATAGACCATTCACTAAGCGAAGTGACACAATTTCTTATTCAAGTTGTAGTAGTTACTTTTCTTTTACTGCTTTTAGGAGAAGTCATTCCTAAAGTTTACGCCAATAAGAAACCGCTCAGTTTAGCAAAATTCATGGCTCAGCCGTTGTATTACATTCGAGGTATTCTAACTCCAATAAGTGGTGTTTTGGTTAATTCCACAAATTTCATTGATAAACGAATTAAGAAGAGAGGACACAACATTTCAGTAGATGAATTATCTCAAGCTTTAGAATTGACTTCTGACGAATACGGAAAAGACGAAGAACAAAAAATCCTTGAAGGGATTGTAAAGTTTGGAAATACTGAGGTAAAGCAAGTCATGACTTCAAGAGTTGATGTGGTAAGTTTAGACGAAAACTTAACTTTTAACGAAGTGATTGAGACAATACTAGAAGCGGGGTTTTCCAGAATTCCTGTCCACAAGGAATCTTTCGACAACATTTTAGGAGTGTTGTACATCAAAGATGTATTGCCTCATTTAAACAAGGAAAAATTTGACTGGCTGAAAATAATTCGAAAGCCATTTTTTGTTCCTGAAAATAAAAAAATTGATGATCTTCTTAAGGAATTTCAAACCAGAAAAACACACCTTGCCATTGTGGTTGACGAATATGGAGGAAGTTCAGGAATTATTAGTTTGGAAGATATTCTTGAAGAAATTGTAGGAGAAATATCAGACGAATTCGACGACGAAGATTTGGTTTATTCTAAATTAGACGAGTTTAATTATGTGTTTGAAGGAAAGACTCCTTTAAACGACATGTACAGAGTACTAAACATCGAAGGGGAGGATTTTGAAGCGGAAAAGGGAGAGTCTGAAACCATGGCAGGGTTTGTATTAGAATTGTTTGGAAAAATACCTAAGAAAAACGAAAAATTGCGTTTCAACGAATACCAGATAACCATTGAAGCAGCTGATAAAAGAAGGGTTAAACGCATAAAACTTACGTTGCCAAAAGAAACAAGCGAAGCCTAATGAGAAGATTATTATTCCCTTTTTTTATCCTCATTTTGATAGCCTGCCAAGACACGCCAATCCCGAAACCTACTGGGTACTTTAGAATTGATTTGCCTGAAAAAGAATACTCAACAACAGACAGCATTCCTTTTCCATTTCAATTTGAACTACCTCAATATGCTAGTATTAATTTAGAAAGAACACAACAAGATAGCAGGTTTTTAAATGTAGATTTTTCCGAATACGGAGCAAGAGTGCACATGAGTTATTTGAAGGTTGACACTAACCTTCCCAAATTACTAGATGATGCAAGAACCTTAGTTTACAAACACTTAGAAAAAGCACAAGACATTTCAGAAACATCTATTTTTAAAGAGGACAAAAGGATTTACGGAGTATTTTACACCTTGGATGGAAATACGGCTTCAGGCTCGCAATTCTACTTAACAGATAGTACAAACCATTTTGTGCGAGGAGCTTTGTACTTTAATGTAGTTCCAAACTTCGATTCTATTGCTCCTGTTCAGTCCTTCATAGAACAAGACATTCAACATTTGATTGAGACCATTAATTGGAAGTAAATTGGCTTATGAGTAACTAAATCTAAACCGGTGCAAGCTGTAGATTACTGATCCCAACAAGACAAATGCTCCTAATTGATGCAGCAAACCAAGACTAACTGGCACTGCATATAACAAGGTAACTACTCCTAGTACAAATTGAACACTGACCGCTATCACTAAAGAATTTACGCCCCATTTTTGAGATGAGGAGAGTTGCATTTTTTTTGCTTTCCAAAATAGAAATAAGATAAGCCCTACGACTAGATACGCCAAGTAGCGGTGAATGAATTGAACACCAGCAAGTCCTTCAACGAAGTTCAAATACCACGGCTGCATTGCCGTTACACCATCCGCAATCCACTTCTCGCCCATTTTAGGCCATGCATTATAAACTTTTCCGGCATTCAACCCTGCTATATATGCCCCCCATATTATTTGCAACACAACAACGGGGAAAAGAAATTGAAACCCTCGCTTTAAGACATGATTGGAAGCTCTTTCTGATTTAGGATAAATGAGTCCTAGCGCTACCCAAAAGGTATAACCAAAAGTTAGGAACGCCGTGGTCAAATGCATGGCTAATCTGTAGTGACTAACATCAGGGTTTGCTTTCAACCCACTTTTGACCATATACCACCCCAGTAAACCTTGAAATGCACCCATACAAAGTAAAATGACCAACTTTGGTAGTAACGACTTGTTTATCTTTTTACGAATTAAAAACCAGAAAAAAGGTATAATGAATACCAGCCCTATTAATCGACCAAACATTCGGTGACCGTATTCCCAATAAAAGATGGTCTTAAATTCCTCTAATGAAAAATTAAAATTTACCAATTGGTACTCTGGATACTGCTTGTACTTATCAAACAATATTTCCCAATCAGCTTGAGAACTCGGCGGATTACTTCCGAACAAATTCCACTCTACCATGGATAGACCTGAATGAGTTAAACGAGTTAATCCACCGATTGCTACCATAATAAAAATGAGTGCACACCCGGTTAGCAACCATATTATAATTGCTTTGTGTTGTTTTCTAGAAGAGTTTTGGAGTTGGTTGTTCTCAAGGGTTTGAGAATGGTTTTCCATAGTACAGATTTTCGCTAAGACACTTTCTTATCTACTCAAAAAAGGCCTTATCTAATTTTCTTTATAAAATAGGTGAATAATTGAGGAAACGAAATATCAATTCTTTCGCTCATTGATACTGTTGCTTCTTCAGCTTCCGCATCCTTATCTTCAATTTCGACATTTGAATCAGACACCGCAATTTTTGCCTTGTATTGCCCATCGTGTATGTTACTAATGAATTCTTGAATCGCTTCCGATGATGTTGTTGTTTTATCAAATTCAAAAGTTGCTATTTTCTCTTCGAAATTTACGGTAGAAGCTACTACTCCTTCCATACCACCAACTTTCTCCTCAATGTATTTTGCGCAGCCCATTGCACAAGTCATGCCCTCAACTTCCATCTTCACCTCTAGTTTATTTTCGGCTAAGACCACTTTTTCTGACTTATTTTCAGTCGCATTTATTTCAATCACTTCTGCCTCAGCTGATGATGTTTTCGAATCTCCACAAGCTGCAAATAGAGTAGCAAAAGAGAAAGACAATACAAGTAACTTTTTCATAGCAATACAATTTTGAACAAATTTAACCCTAAAAGCGCTATTACTGTTCATTAAATGGTCGAAATATTTTCGAAGTACCCGTAGTAAATATTAAGGAACTAATTTCGCCCTCTAATTTTAAAAAATGCCCAACTTAGACAAACCAATTATTCAGTGGACCCTGCTGCTTTTTCTAGCATTTGTCTGGGGTAGCTCCTTTATACTTATGAAGAAAGGACTCGTATCTTTTAGTTGGGGACAAGTCGCCTCATTGAGAATAGTAATTTCCTCAATATTTTTGTCTCCAATTTTATTTCGAAACTTTAAGAAAATTAAAAGAAATCAATGGTTGCCTATCTGCATAGCCGGTTTTTTAGGTAGTGGAATTCCGGCCTATCTATTCCCTTTGGCACAAACACAAATCAGCAGTTCATTAACTGGAATGCTCAATTCACTCGTTCCACTATTCACAGTGGTAATAGGTTTACTATTCTTTCAGCTTGGTTTTAGATGGATGAAATTCGCAGGAGTGCTACTAGGATTACTAGGTGCGATTGGTTTAATCTTTTCTTCAGGCAATCTAAGCATGGGAGAAGGCAACCTAGCATATGCAGGCTTAGTTGTGCTCGCAACCATAATGTACGCTACTAACATAAACTTTATTAAAACATTCTTATCAGAGGTTGGAGCTATAAATATCACTTCGTTTGGTTTTTTATTTACCGGCCCTTTAGCAGCAACTCACCTTTTAAGTACGGATTTCTTCGACATTCTACGAACAGATGAGTTAGCTGGCTTAAACCTGTTTTACATTGTCCTTCTTGCCATTTTTGGTACAGCAATCGCTGTCATCCTATTTAACATGCTCATTAAAAAAGTGTCCGCTGTATTTTCATCCTCCGTTACGTACATAATTCCAGTTTTTGCAATTTTTTGGGGATTATTGGATGGTGAAAGCATCGAGTTCTTACAATTTATTTGCATTGGAGTAATTCTAACTGGAATTTATATTGTAAACAAAGACAATCAGTTAGAAAGAAAAGAGTTAATAAAAGAACTCAATTCAAAAAAGTAGCATATAGTAGTTGTCTTTATGAAAGGCTTTCGCTAAATTTGCCCTCCCATTTTTGGGAATTTAAATTAAAACCTTAACGGCATGTACGCAATTGTAGAGATAGCAGGGCAACAATACAAGGTAGAAAAAGATCAACAAATATTTGTTCATCGTTTGGAAGGAGAAGAAGGATCAAAAGTTTCTTTTGATAACGTTCTTTTAACTGCAGATGGAGACAAAATTGAAGTTGGCGCCCCAGCTATAAAAGATATTTCTGTTTTAGGAAAAATCTTGGAACACCTGAAAGGCGATAAAGTTATCGTCTTCAAAAAGAAAAGAAGAAAAGGCTATAAAAAGAGAAATGGCCATCGTCAATATTTGACGAAAATTGAAATCACAGGTTTCGGAAAGGGTGGCGCTGCAAAAGCGGCTCCTAAGAAAGCAGAAGCAACGAAAGTTGAGGAAGCTCCTAAGGCAAAAGCTGCCGCAGCTCCAAAGGCAAAAGCAACTGAAGCTAAAGCTCCAAAGGCTGCGCCTAAAAAAGCAGCTGCACCAAAGGCTGAAGCAAAGAAAGCGACTGCTAAGGCAAAACCTGCAGCTAAAAAAGCAGCTCCTAAGAAAGCTGCTGATAAAAAGGAAGATAAATAATCAATCAGAAAAAAGACTGATTAGATTTTATAGTAACAGATAAAACTTATAGATCATGGCACATAAAAAAGGAGCCGGTAGTTCTAAAAACGGTAGAGATTCGGAAAGTAAACGACTAGGTGTGAAAATCTTCGGTGGCCAAGGCGCTATTGCAGGTAACATCATTATTCGTCAGAGAGGAACGAAGCATCACCCGGGTGAAAATGTAGGAATGGGAAAAGACCATACACTATATGCTTTGAAAGACGGTATAGTTACTTTCCAACAAAGAGCAAATAAAAAATCATTCGTTCACGTGAAAACTGTGGCGGAAGCGTAAGCACCGATTTTAAAAATTTTCAAACCCTAGTTTACTTCTATTTTAAATAGATGGTATGCTAGGGTTTTGTTTTTTTAATAAGTATTTATCCGCAAGTAGTTCATTGCATAACAAGATAAAGTACTTTAATTCCAGTGCTTTATTAGCTAAAAATTGTACAATACACACTCCTTATGTTCTAGTAAACTCTAGTATCTTTGGAGGCCGAATAAACCATAAGAATGTTACAGATTCCTTACATCAAAGAAAATAGAGATTTAGTAATTGAGCGATTTACGAAAAGAAACCTTGACCTTACTAAAACCATAGACGAAATCCTTTCATTGGACGAACAGCGAAAAGCTACGCAACAGTCTATGGACCATGACTTGGCTGAAGGAAATAAATTGGCTAAACAAATTGGCGATTTATACAAAAGTGGGAAAGCAGAAGAAGCCAATGTGCTTAAGGAACAAACAAAGTCGCTTAAGGAGAAGAGTAACGAAGAAAAGGCGAAGCTTCAAGAAATTGAAGAGGCGCAGCAGAACTTATTATACCAATTACCAAATGTCCCCAATGAAATTGTGCCAAAAGGAAACACAGATGCGGACAATAAAATTGTTGAAGAGCATGGCAACGTTGTTACCTTCGATTTTGAAGCACTGCCTCATTGGGATTTAGCCAAGCAGTACGGTTTAATTGATTTTGAAGTCGGTGTTAAAATATCCGGAGCAGGTTTTCCTGTGTATACAGGAAAAGGTGCCAAGCTACAACGAGCATTAATTAATTTCTTTTTAGATGAAGCCGAAAATGCAGGTTATAGCGAAGTAATACCTCCTCATTTAGTAAACGAAGCATCGGGTTACGGAACAGGGCAATTGCCCGATAAGGAAGGACAGATGTATCACGTCGGTGTAGACGATTTATACTTAATTCCAACTGCAGAGGTTCCGATTACTAACATTTACCGCGATGTAATTTTAAAAGAAAGTGATTTTCCTATTAAAAATAGTGGATATACGCCTTGTTTCAGGAGAGAAGCCGGATCTTATGGAAAAGATGTAAGAGGTCTTAATAGACTGCACCAATTTGATAAGGTTGAAATTGTACAAATACAACACCCTTCCAAATCATATGAAGCCCTGAATGACATGGTAAAGCATGTTTCTGGTATTTTGGATAAACTTGGTCTTCAATATAGAATCGCATTGCTATGCGGAGGCGACTTAGGATTCACTTCCGCTCTTACTTATGACTTTGAAGTTTATTCGGCAGCGCAAAATAGATGGTTAGAAGTAAGTTCAGTTTCTAATTTTGAAGCTTTTCAAGCCAATCGTTTAAAACTTAGATTTAAAAATACCGAAGGCAAAACAGAACTTGCCCATACCTTGAATGGAAGTGCACTTGCATTGCCTAGAATAATGGCTGCATTATTGGAAAACAACCAAGTTGAAGATGGTGTTAATATTCCAGAGGTATTATTTCCTTACACTAAATTTCAAAAAATTGATTAAAATGAAAAAGCATCTATTTACCCTATCTCTAATTTTCTCACTACTAATCGTCTCTTGCGGTCCAAAAATAAACCCTGATCAGAAGGAGAGCTTAGAGAAATTAACAAACCAGGTTGATTCTGTTGCAAAAGTGGTGAACGCATTGGATAGTGCAGAAGTAAAACAATTGGCAGATAACTTCTTTGACAGAAAAAACTACATTCAGAATAAAATAGTAGACACCTTAAAACCGGAGATGATTTTTAAGTTGGATGCCTTTGTTCAACTGCGAAAAGAAATGGGTTTTATTAGAGGAGAATACGGCACCATCAAGAACGAAGCTAACATTCTGAAAAAGCAGATAGCAGACCTAAATCACGACGTATCAGAAGGACTGGTAGACGAAAAACAGTTTGAGCGGTATTACTCTTTAGAAAAAACCAACTATGACCAATTGACAATGGCAACAGGTCAGTTGACTGCTGCCATTACTGAAGGTTCAAAAAAATACAATGAGCTATTACCTGAAGTTGACTCATTAATTGCTGCTTATAAAGAATCGGTAAATGAATAGAGCGTTTGCGCTAATTCTTTTTTCACTGTTGCTAATTGCTAATACTGCAAGTTGGGGCCAATCAAATGACCTCAGGACTGTTGTCGCTTTGGCGAAGCAAGCAAAAAATAATGGTGAAAATGAAAAAGCAATTACGTATTACGAGGAACTTGTAAAGCAATCTAGTTCAGACGCATACTATTACGACTTATTAGAGCTTTACCTTGCCGAAAAAGATTTCAATTCGGCGGAAAAAATGGTGAGGAAAAGAATTAGACAATATCCTCAGAGAGCTGAATTTCTTGTAGATCAAGGTCATATTTATTCTGTTCAGGAAGTTGAAAAAGAAGCGGGTAAAAGTTTTGATAAAGCAGTGCAGCTGGCTCTGAAAGACAACTGGACAACGAGACCCGCGGCAAATCAATTTAACAAATACAAATATTATACTTACTCCGAAGAGATTTATCTGAAGGCTAGACGCTCTTTTAGAAACGATAGACTCTATCAATTTGAACTTGCCAACACTTACGGGTGGCTAGGAAAAACTGATGAAATGATGGAAGAGTACCTCTCAATTCTAGGAGGCAATAGAAGCTATTTACAAACCATCCAAAATTTATTATCTCGACTTCTAAACCCAGATCCAGATGGGGTTCAAAAAGCGAAACTAAAGGAAATCCTACTCAGAAGAATTCAAAAAGAACCAAACGAGGAAGTTTACTCTGAAATGTTAATATGGCTCTATATTCAGGATAAAAACTTCACTGGTGCCTTTATTCAAGCAAAAGCACTTGACCGCAAAAACGGCGAGGAAGGAAGAAGAGTTTTCGACCTTGGCACACTAGCATTGCTAAACGACGAACTATCAACTGCTGAAAAGTCCTTTAATTACGTCATTGAGTTAAAGGATTCTCCGTATTATTTTCAATCGAAAATGAGACTTGTTGAAGTTCTTAAAGAAAAGATAATAGGAAATAAGAACTACACTAAAGCCGACTTAACTAGCTTAGAAAATGCCTACCAGTCGACCATAAAAGAACTTGGCAAAAGCGAACTCACCACAATTTTAATGAGGGGTTTAGCTGAATTAAACGGGTATTATTTGGATAGCGTCCAGAATGGTATAACAATACTCACTGAGTTGATCAACTTGCAAGGCATTAGCAATTTCGATAAGGCTGAAGCAAAAATAGAACTAGCAGACCTTTACCTTTTAAACGACGAGATTTGGGAAGCCTCTTTGTTGTACTCACAAGTGGAAAAAGAATTTAAATACGATAGATTAGGCGAAGTGGTAAAATATAAAAATGCCAAGATTGCGTTTTATACTGGTGACTTTTATTGGGCTCAAGCGCAATTAGACGTTCTAAAAGGTTCAACCTCTAAACTCATTTCAAATGATGCCATGGACTTATCTCTATTAATAACAGACAATGTAGGTCGAGATAGTATCATTGAACCCTTGCAGATGTTCGCTGTTGCAGACCTACTCATATTCAAAAAAGATTTTGAAAAGGCAACCGTACTGTTAGATTCAATTCCAAAATTTTTCCCATTTACAACATTACAAGACGATATTTTATTTGCCAAATATAAAATGTCAGTGCAAGTAAGCGATTACCAAAAAGCTGCAGTTTTTTTAAGAGAATTAATTGCAGGTTATGCAGAAGACTTATTGGGAGATGATGCCCTATTTGCTTTGGCAAAATTGGAAGAAGAGGAATTTAACAACAAAGAAAAGGCAATGGAGCTTTACAAATCTTTACTTACCACCTACCCTTCTAGTTTATTTGTAGTGGAAGCTAGAAAGCGATTTAGAGCCTTAAGGGGAGATAAAATAGAGCAAGAAATAAATTGAGATTATGATAGTGTATAGTGTTACGGTTAATATTGACAGTTCAATTCATGAGGATTGGTTAGCATGGATGAAAAGTAAACACATACCAGATGTGATGGCCACCGGTTATTTTACTGAGTATAGGCTGTTAAAAGTTATTTCCCGACAGGAAGACGAAGAAGGGGTAAGTTACAACATTCAATATACATGCTCAAGTATGGCAGACTTACATCACTATCAAGTAGAAAAAGCACCAGCTCTGCAGAAAGAGCATTCAGACCGATACGATGGCAAATCTGCCGCATTTAGAACCCTATTAGAATTTGCTTAATGGCAAAAAGAGTAAGAGCTAAAAAGCAGCTTGGACAGCATTTCTTAACGGACCTTAGCATTGCAAAAGCAACTGTTGATGCTTTTAACATAGATGGAAAACTGAAAAACGTTTTGGAGGTTGGAGCCGGAATGGGTGTGTTGACTAAATTTATCACAGAACGAAAAGATTTAAAACTTACCGTTATTGATATTGACACAGAATCTATCGAGTATCTGAAGCAAGAACACTGGATTAATAACGATCAATTGATTGAGGGTGACTTTCTAAGCATAGATCTTAAAACCATTTATGGTGATCAGCCTTTTGGAATTTTAGGAAATTTTCCCTACAATATTTCTACGCAGATACTATTCAAAGCCTTAGAATACAAAGATCAGTGTTTGGAAGTTGTCGGCATGTTTCAAAAAGAAGTTGCGGAACGGATTGCCTCTAAAGAAGGCTCAAAAGTTTATGGAATTACTTCCATTCTTTTACAAGCCTTCTTCGATATTGACTATCTGTTCACCGTTCATGAAGATGTTTTTAATCCCCCACCAAAAGTAAAGTCTGCCGTTATTCGATTAAAACGAAATAGCGTAAAGAAACTTCCCTGCGATGAAAAGCTTTTTAAACAACTCGTTAAAGTTTCGTTTAATCAACGCAGAAAGACCATGCGAAACTCCCTGAAACAATATTTGACAGATGAGCTTAAAGCGATGGAATTATTTAACAAACGACCTGAGCAATTAAGTGTGCAGCAATTTATTGAATTAACCAATTTAATAGAATCCACTCAATAAGGGTCTTTTTTATAGGATAAACGCTAAATTCGCAACTGAAAGTAGAAGTATGCAGTTTGAATTAACCAAAGAATATATCTCTGAATTAAAGGATTGCCTCCATGGCGACCTTAAAGCAGATTTATTGCATGAGGTGAATAAGCTTCACCCTGCCGACATTGCTGACATTAGCGATGAGTTGACTGCAGAAGAAGTTGCACTGCTATACCAGTGCCTTGACGATGAAATAGCCACTGATGTTTTAATTGAATTAGAAGAAGACGTTCGAGAAAGATTACTTCGAAATCTTACCCCAAAAGAGATCGCAGAAAATTTCATTGATAACATGGACTCTGATGACGCGGCTGATATCATGGCCGAGCTTTCAGATGAAAAGAAAGATGAAGTAATTTCTGCCATAACAGATTCTGATTTAGCAAGTGACATTGTCGACCTTCTACTTTACCCTGAAGATTCCGCCGGTGGTTTAATGGCTAAAGAACTCATCAAGGTTAGGATTGATTGGACCTTGATTAAATGTTTGCGAGAAATGCGAAAGCAAGCAACAGACATTGAAAACGTTTATACCATTTATGTTGTTGACAATCAGGAAAAGTTGATTGGTACTTTGAGCTTAAAAAAACTACTGTTAGCCCCGGATGGATCAACTGTTAAAGACCTATATTTTGAAGACGTGCGCTCAGTAAAGGCGTACGAGATGTCAGATCAAATTGCGTCTATTATGGAAAAGTACGACTTGGTTGTGCTTCCCGTGGTAGATGAATTGAATCGCTTAATTGGCAGAATTACAATTGACGATATCGTAGATGTAATCAAAGAAGAAGCGGACAAAGATTACCAAATGGCCTCGGGTATTTCGGAGAGTGTAGACTCTTCCGATAGTGTTCGCGTTTTAACAAGAGCACGTTTACCATGGCTTCTAGTTGGATTGTTAGGCGGTGTTTTAGGGGCATTAGTTATTGGTCAGTATGAAGATACGCTTCAAATATATCCTGAAATGGCACTGTTTATCCCTCTTATTGCCGCCATGGGTGGAAATGTAGGAGTTCAGTCTTCGGCAATTATTGTGCAAGGTTTAGCGAACAATAGTTTAGGGTTCAGCAACCTTTTCCAGCGACTCGGCAAAGAGTTTTTAGTCGCATTATTAAACGGTTTGGTTTGTAGCATTCTAATTTTTATCTATACCATAATCTTCAAAGACAGCAATGAGTTGGCTGCTACTGTGAGCATTGCGCTTGTGCTAGTCATTATTTTTGCAGGACTTTTTGGCACGTTTGTACCTCTTATGCTAGACAAATATGAAATTGATCCTGCGCTTGCAACTGGTCCATTTATCACTACCATGAATGACATTGTAGGCCTTTTTATTTATTTCGGCATCGGTCATCTCATGTACCTTTGGTTGTAAAGGATATTTAAACCTTACACGAATGAAACCCAAAGTAATTTTCATCGATTCAGTTCACCCCATTCTTTTCGAAAGGTTAGAACATGCTGGTTACGAATGCCATTGGAAGAATGAACTATCCAGAGCAGAAATCCTTAGTATTTTACCCAAATACAGTGGTGCTGTTATACGCAGTAAATTCAAGTTTGACGAAAAAGTATTTGAGCAATCTCCTCGATTAAAGTGGATTGCCCGTTCAGGAGCAGGCATGGAAAATATAGACTCGGAAGTAGCTCGAAAAAAGAACATTCAATTATACAACTCGCCAGAAGGAAATAGAGATGCTGTAGCTGAGCATTGCATAGGTATGATTTTAAGCTTGTTCAACCACCTAAAACAATCAGACGTGGAAGTGCGGAATGCCCAATGGAATAGAGAAAAAAACCGAGGTCTTGAACTAAAGGGTAAAACAGTAGGCATATTAGGTTATGGTTTTATGGGGCAGGCATTGGCTGAACGACTAGCTGGGTTTGGTGTCAAAACCATTGCATATGATAAGTATAAAAGTAATTTCTCTAGCGAAATTGTAACCGAAGTTGACTTAACAACTTTTTTTAAAGAGACCGAGATATTAAGTATTCACCTGCCTTTGACGGAAGAAACCACATTTATGATAGATGATTTATTTTTAAACCATTTTAAAAACGACATCTACCTCATCAACACTGCACGAGGAAAAAACGTTAAAACCTCTGACTTGGTAAAAGCCTTAGAAAAAGGTCAGGTTATGGGCGCTTGTTTAGATGTTTTAGAATATGAGAAAACTTCATTTGAAGATTTAAGTAAAACAGACCTACCCGAAGCATTTAATTATTTAAGAAGCTCGAAAAAAGTTATACTCACTCCGCATGTGGCTGGATGGACCAAAGAGTCTTACTATAAACTTAGTAATATTCTAGCCGATAAGATTTTAAACTAGCTTAAACTCTTTGTCATCGTCCCCCTTTAATACAGAACGATTGTCGTACATTAAAATATACAGTCGAGTTTTGAGGATATCTCCCATGCAAGTGCATTCCAAGAAACTTTCATCACTAAAATGATCAGCTAACTCTTGTTTCAACTGATTTACCTTTTCTGGTAAACTAATCGTATCATTTTCTAGGCAGTCAGATAAATCTTTTAAGCGATACCGTGAAACCCTAATTCGATTTGCAATCAATACACGCTCCTCTTTCTGATACTGTCGAATAGTTTTAGGATCTAAAAGATTTGCAACAAATTCAACAATGGGATTATTGTCTTTAAAAAACTGCGGTAAATACATGGTTTTATTCCCCTCATACGTTTGCTGATCAAAATCAATTGCCCGAATTCTATATTGAACTGCATCAAAATCAGGAGTAACATCCACCACGTAATTGTAGGATCGCATATCTCCTAACAACCGAACAAAACAACGTTCATTAAACTTTACAAATTCCTTTGCTAATCGAATTTTATTTAATTGAGGGTCTGTTAGCCAATTTTTTATGAATACATCTCCAGGAATTCCTGCAATGTGATCTTCTACTATTGTGTTACCGTCAACGATGTAGGAAATTCTATTTGGTGAAAGAATATGCTCCAGTTCTAGACCGTAAACTCTTGAAGAATCAGCTTTTTTGATATAGAAATAATCATAATTATCATTGAATTTGTTCGTGACGCGAATACGGAAGGGTTTAGAATTTCCAAAAGGACAATAATCAATCCTGTTGACATATAAATGTTCTAATATTTCAACGTCTCCCTCTGTTTTTAGCAAAGCATACACGCTACTAAGAGCAGTATGAATTTCGCTCATGTCACTTTGACTATAAAAGACGGTCTCCCATAGTGTATCCTCTCCTGCATCGTTGTATAACGATATAGAGTTCTCGTAGTGGTTTAAATCTTCGTAAGCGATGGGAAGCGATATTTCTCTTGAGTACTCTTCTAGATATTGGCGCAGCGGCTCTTTTATTGGGTAGTGTACTTTCTTTTTCGAAATATCATTCATGCCATTAAATTAAACATATTTCGGTTAAAAAATCCTCGAAGTCATAGGGCTTTTTATAAAGCTGATCCGTATAAGTATTCACCATTATTTTTATGAGTTCGGTTTTGTCCCCATTAATTCTATGTTCAATAAATACATTTCCGAATAACTGTTCGTAGGGTGTTTCTCGTTTAAACTTCAACGAAGGTTTAAAGAAAAACTCTTCATTTGTTTTTAGCTCTCCTTTTTGCTCTATTACTTCTCTAGTTGCGTGGTTTTGAACGTAGTTTTGAGCTATCAATTTTTGTTTGATTAAGTGAACTAGAAAATAATAATCTTCTGTTGACCATGGGCTTTCAGCTCTGAAATAGAACCCATTCGAATTTTTTGACTCATGAAAATATAGGTTGACCTCAGCTCTTGGGTTTGTTTTTCGCTCAGATATGCACTCATTCAGGTAATCTAGCAATCCTTTGTGCATTCCCTTTTCCAGCCAAATCGAAAAATCGTTTTCAAAAGCCTTTGTCGTTTTTATCGCTTCTCGAATCAAAACCTCAGCCTCCTCTGCAGCCTTTGGTTCATGTTGGAAAGAATTACCCTTAAATAAGTTAGCTAATATGCCCATGTTGAATAAACAAAATACTAAAGCGGAAGTTTTGCAAGCAAAGTTTTAAATTTCTTACTCATTTCAAATCGTTTCACATAATTTAATCGCACACTGCCGCCGCTTATGTTTATCTCACCCAACTTATCAACCCCCTTTAGTGTGGTGCCTTCTTGTAAAAATGTTAGTCCCAAAAACCACCCGGGAGAGTTATAACCAAGTCCCAATCGTGCTCCAATAACCGGGTTAACCTGCCATTGCTCATCTTCTTTCCCATCTAAACTATTAAAACGTACTGGTCCAGTCATAAACGAAAGATCTAGAGAACCAATTAAAAACAAGTGCTTTTTTGCTACCAAGGAATAAGCATATCCAACTGTAGGCCCAACCTGAAAGGCTTTAAATTGCTGAACATTTGAAATAACTCCGTAAATAGAATCCTGAGTAAAAGATGGAACCAATGAGCTATCTGTCGCAACACTATTGTAAAACATTTTACCCCCTAACAGAAAACTTCCTGCCGATTTTTCTTGGATCTCATTTTGCACAAATGGGGCAGCATAAGAGAATTTATCGGAGTTAAATACATGTAAATAAGAAACTCCATATAATCTGGCGTTTAAATCCGGCCTTAAATAAAACGGCAATGTATAATTCTCATTTAGTGCATTTGTGTTGTTTAGATAAAAACCCTCATACAACTGCACAAAAATATCCATCACATACTTGCGCTTATAAAGGTTTGCCTGCAAGTCGAAATGATTTGTTTTGCCTTTCCCCTCTTCTGCATTTAAAAACCTAAAACCGTAAGCTATATTTAACGAAAATGACCTTACGGTTGCTCCAACACCAAAAGTCGTGGTAGAATTTGGCTCGTACTCAATGGAGTTAGTGCCATTTGTTGAAACAACTACATTTGTATATTTATTTGATGTAAAAGTTCGTAGGTGTAATTTCTCAGTTAATACATGTATATAATTAGAATCCACTGTTTCTTGTGAAATGGACGATAGTGAAAAGATGATACCACCTAGTAACAGAAGAATTTTCCATTTCATGCTAGCAAATATATAAGTAAGAACTTATATTTACTTTACAAAGATTTATTTTATGGCCAAAAGGAAAAAGATCATCAATAAGGATTCAGAAAAATTTCTATTTAAATACTTAAACAATACCTCTCCAACTGGGTATGAATCTGAAGGTCAAAAAATTTGGCTAGAATATTTAAAACCATATATCGACGAGCATTTTGTAGATACCTATGGAACTGCAGTAGCGATAATAAATCCAGAAGCAAAGTACAAAGTTGTCATTGAAGCTCACGCCGATGAAATTTCTTGGTACGTGCATTACATTACTAAAGACGGCTTTATCTATGTTCGAAGAAATGGAGGTTCTGACCACATGATTGCCCCTTCAAAACGAGTCAATATTCACACGAAAAAAGGATTTGTAAAAGCCATTTTCGGATGGCCTGCTATTCATACCAGAGGAGCAAGTGCAAGTAAACCTGAAGACACTCCTAAGATGAATAATATCTTTTTAGATTGTGGTTGCACTTCGAAAGAAGAGGTAGAAAAACTTGGCGTTCATGTAGGCTGTGTTATTACCTATGAAGACGAGTTAATGGTGCTGAATAAAAAATACTACGTAGGCCGTGCTTTAGACAATAGAATTGGGGGGTTCATGATTGCTGAAGTTGCTCGGATGCTGAAGGAGAACAAGAAAAAATTACCTTTTGGTTTGTACATTACCAATGCTGTTCAAGAAGAAGTTGGATTGCGCGGCGCGCAAATGATTGTTGAACGAATAAAGCCAGACGTTGCTATTGTAACCGATGTATGTCATGATACACAGACTCCCTTAATTAATAAGGTAGAACAAGGGGATTTTGTTGCAGGAGATGGCCCTGTTATCGCTTACGGACCTGCCGTACAAAATAATTTACGAGAGTTGATTATTGACACCGCCGACAAGAACAAAATAAAGTTTCAGCGTTATGCAGCAAGTAGAATTACAGGTACCGATACTGATGCATTTGCTTATGCTACCGGAGGGGTTGCTTCTGCGTTAATCTCCTTGCCACTGCGATACATGCACACCACTGTTGAAATGGCGCACAAAGATGATATTGAAGATGTAATTCAACTGATTTACGAAACGTTATTGAACATCGAAGCCAATCACGATTTTAGTTATCTGAAGTAAGCGAGTCAATACATGCTTTGAAAAAAATCCTACTACCCTTAGCCTCGGCTTTTTTAGCCTATCAACTGTATCAAGTAATCTTGGTACTATGGATTCAACAAGGAGTGAATTTTCATCTTGGTTTAGATTTTTCGATTGCATTCCTGATTGCGCTTTTTGCTACGGGAATTTTTGCTTTTACAGGATTTGCTTACCCTACTAGCCGGCTAATCGGCAGTTCATGTTATGTATTAAAAAACACAAAACGACTGAAGTTTTGGTATAAGATAATGGGTATGTCCTATTTTAGAAAATTATTGATGTTGTTTTTTTGGGGCACCAAGAAGAACCGCAAAAAGTACTTTAACGGAACCCGAACGGGGATTGACAATTTTATTTATCAAACACATCAATCTGAATTCGGTCATTTAGGTGCCTTGGTTTTGATAGTACTTATCAATTTGTACACTTGGCATTTAGCCTACTATTCTATTTCCATATTCTTAATAATCATAAACACAATAAGCAACTTATATCCCATTATTTTACAACGTCACCACCGGATTCGTCTGGAAAAATTTACTCAATTATAAAGGACACAAAATAATGCGAAACGTACTCTCAAAAATTACGCTCCTACTGTTTGTTTTGGTTCAAAGCTCTTGCTACTTAACCCCTTTCGTTAAATATGGCTTGAATAACGAGGGCTTTAAAAAATTTAGCAAAAAAGAAAAATTAGCAGGAAATAATGACAATCCACAACGAGCCTATAAAATTAATCGCTACGACTGGGCTGTAGAATTAATACCCAATAAGGAGCGGATCTCAGGAGAAATGAAAATCACCTTTACTCCTTCTATTCGGAAAGATACTTTTATGTTTGACCTGCAAAAAAGAATGAAAATTGAATCGTTTACAAGCAGCGTTAGTGGGGCGAAACTTAAACATAAAGGGGACTTTTTATTTTTGAGTTTCCCAACGGATCAAGATTTTACAAGCAGAATTAGTCTCACCATAAGCTACAGAGGGAAACCGGTAAAAACATTAGGAGAAGGCCCTATTCAGTGGAAAAAAGATAAGAAAGGCAGACATTGGATTTCTTCGATTACTGAAGGAATAGGTCCCCATTTCATGATGCCTTGCAATATCTTGCTAGGTAACGAAGCCGACACAACTTCAATTAATGTTACTGTTCCATCTGATTTAACGGTAACTGCAAATGGCCAATTAATTGAGGTAACGAAAGATGACAACAAAAAGACCTTTAAACATTTAGTTACCAATCCCATCAACATTTACAACATTTCATTTAATGCCGGGAATTTCACAAAAATCGAGAAGCCATATTTAGACATTAATGGAATTGAGAGAAATATTGAGTGCTTCGTAATGGATTATAACAAAGAAATCGCTTCAGAATATTACAATCAGGCACCACTAATTATGAAAGAATTTGAACAAATTTTTGGAGCATTTCCTTGGTGGAATGACGGCTGCCGATTTGTTGAGTCGACCTTTTCTGCCATGGAACACCAAAGTTGTATTGCTATGGGAGATGACTATGAAAAAAATTGGAAAGACACAATCAACACTACCTTGGTGCACGAACTAGCACATGAATGGTGGGGAAATAGTGTAACCGGAAAAGACTATTGTGACATTTGGATTCATGAAGGAATAGCAACTTACTCAGAAGCCTTGTTTTTAGAACGTCACTTGGGTGTAGAAGATTACTCTAAACGAATTCAAAGAATGCTGTTTTCTACTTCCAATACCATTCCAATTCATAAAGTTTGCGGAGTAATTTACAACAGCTGGACCAATGCACCAGACCAAGACATTTATGATAAGGGTGCATTGATGATGCACTCCTTACGCATTTTGGTGAACGATGATCGACTTTTTTTGAATGCCTTGAAGCAAATTCAAATTGACTTTCAAGAAAAAAATGTGTCAAGCGAAGAAATGGTTGTGAAACTAAATGAATTGCTATTAGACGATTATTCACCAATGTTAAATTGGTATTTATACGAGACCAAACCACCCCAGTTAGAAATAAAGTTAGACAGAATAAAAAGCAAGCTACACTATCGATGGGAGAAAGAAATTCCATTGATGAAGCAGCAGGAGTTGTTAATGGCCATGAATGGGGACAAAATCGTTTTGAACCCCTCAACAGAATTTCAAAGTATGGATATTGTTCCAGGCCAAAAGCTTGACTTTTTAATTGAACGAGGCATTTATTATGAATTAAAAATCTTGGAAATTCTAGAATGAGGCCAATAACACTGCTTTCTTCACCACTACAAGGTTTTACTGATTTTCGCTTTCGAAATGCCTTTCACAAGTATTTTGGAGGAATAGATACGTTCTATTCTCCTTACATTCGATTAAATGGAAAGTTTATAATTAAACCTGCCTACGACAGAGACTTGCTGCTTAAAAACAACAATACACTTACCGTTATTCCGCAAATAATGACCAACGATGCGGAGGAATTTTTATTTGTTGCCAAGTATGTAAAGTCATTAGGTTATAATGAATTGAATTGGAATCTGGGCTGCCCTTACCCCATGGTAACAAACCGAGGCATGGGTTCTGGTTTAATTTGTCAACCTGAAAAGATTGACCACATTTTAGACAGAGTTCACTCAGAAACGGACCTCATTGTTTCTATGAAAATGAGAATGGGATATGAAAATCCTGAGGAGATTTTGAAAGTATTTCCCCTTCTTGAGAAATACCCTTTGAAAAACATTGCCATTCATGCGCGAATCGGCAAGCAGTTATACAAAGGTGGAGTCGATTTAGATTCATTCCAACGCTGCTTGGACAACACCAATCATAAAATATATTATAATGGTGACATAACCACTGTCGTAGGTTTTAACGAAATGCAAGAACGTTTTCCATCCATTGATCATTGGATGATTGGCAGAGGCTTGATTGCTGATCCTTTTTTGCCAATGATGATTAAAAACCAACAAAAAGAATACCCTGAAAACCGATTTGAGATATTTAGCAAATTTCACGACACATTATTTTCTGAATTTGAAGAATCGCTTTCAGGTGCAAAACATATTACCTTAAAAATGTTACACTATTGGGAGTATTTTGCTCAAACCTTTGACAACCCAAAAAAGGTTGTGAAAAAAATTAAAAAGGCAAACACGATTGAAGCTTATGACAGAGCAGTTCGCGAAATTCTTGAAACAGAACAGGAACTTTCGTTTTATTAAAGTTTAACTTCGAAGCAGAAAAGAAAACCCATGCCTACTATTATTTGTCCGCACTGCAGCGCTGAATTAATTCAGCAAGACAAAACGTACCGCTGCGAACAAAACCATTCTTTTGACTTGGCTAAAGAGGGCTATTTGAATTTGTTACCGGTCAATAAAAAGAAGTCTAAAGAACCAGGAGACAATCAGTTAATGATTGCTGCCCGACGCGACTTTTTAGAACAAGGATTTTACGACCCCTTAATAGATGATATTCGCTCGATAATCCAACATGAATTAGGCTTTGATAAGAAAAATTTCAACGCATTAGATTCCGGTTGTGGTGAAGGTTATTACACTGAAAGAGTGCTAAGTAATAGCAATATTAATAGTCAGGTTTTCGGAACTGATATTTCTAAAATTGCAGTTAAAAATGCTGCTAAAAAATACAAAGACATCTTCTTCTTTGTTAGCTCTGCGTACCGTTTGCCAATCGCCACCGATAGCATGGATCTTGTTTTGTCTGTTTTTTCACCCAATGATCCAAAGGAATTTCATCGGGTTTTGAAGTACGATGGGTTTCTAATTGTAGGAAGTCCTGCAGAGAATCATATGAAACAGTTGGCCGAATTGATATACAATGATTTTAGACCACACGAACACAAGATTGCTGAAGACTTAGGTTACAAATTTGAATTACACCTTTCTAAAAGGGTCACGTTTGACATTCATATCCAAAACGCCTCAACCTTGCAAGCATTGCACAAAATGACACCGTACTATTACAACACCAATGAAGAAAGTCAAGAAAAAATAGCTAATTGCAACAACATCAACATCACCTGCGATTTTCACATCAGCGTATTTAAACCAACGAAAGCAAGATGAAAAAGAGAGTTGCAATAATCGGTGGAGGAGCTGCCGCGCTAAGTGTAGCATCATTTTTAGATTCCAGCAAGTTTCACATTTCGGTATATGAAAAAAATAAAGCCTTGGGCCGCAAGTTTTTAGTTGCAGGAAAAGGGGGGTTCAATTTAACCCATGGTGAAGCAATGAGTGAAATGACTTCGCGCTATGCACACCAATCAACCTTAAATGGCGCGCTCAGCTCGTTCACTAACGACGATTTTAGAGTTTGGCTGGCAAGTATTGGTATTCCGACTTTTGTAGGAAGTAGCAATAGGGTGTACCCTAAGAAAGGCATTAAACCCATTGAGGTGTTGCATGCAATTGAAAAAACGCTGGTACTAAATGCAGTAAAAATTCACTTTGGAAAAACTTGGATAGGCTGGGACGAAAATGAAGCGTTAATTTTTAAGGATGGAACCACCGTATCTCCTGATTATTGCATCTTCGCCTTAGGCGGTGGCAGTTGGAAGGTAACCGGTTCAGATGGAACTTGGCGAAGTGAGTTTAAAAAAAAGGGGATAAAAACAAATAATTTTGAAGCCAGCAATTGCGCATTCCAGGTAAATTGGGAAACAGCAATAAGTGATAAATTTGCAGGTAAACCACTTAAAAACATAAGCATAACCTGCGATAATAAATCGCAGAAAGGAGAAGTAGTACTTAGTCAATTTGGGTTGGAGGGCAATGCTATTTATGCCCTTAGCCCCGAAATAAGAAAGCAACTCAAAAAAGGTAAAGCAACTATTTACATTGATTTTAAACCCACTTTTTCAACTGATGCCTTGCTCAAAAAGCTAACCAATACAAAAGCAAAAAATATAACTGATTGTTTAAGAAATGAACTAAACCTGAGCGCTTTGCAAATCGGCTTAAATAAAACATATGTTTCGAAAGATGACTTTAACAACCACTCAATTTTAGCAGGAAAAATAAAAAAATTTCCAATCGAAATTAAAGGAATAGCCCATCTGGATGAAGCTATTTCTACTGTTGGAGGAGTTGACTTAAAAGAGATTACACCCAATTTTGAATTAACAAAAAAACAAAAGTCTTACTGTATCGGTGAAATGCTAGACTGGGATGCTCCAACGGGAGGATATTTAATACAAGCTTGCTTTTCGATGGGGTATTATCTAGCCCAACACATCAATCAGAGATGAAGCAGGATAGCGTAATTTTTAGAATGCTTTCATTTTGTTTGGAGAGATATTTAGTGCCACCTTCCACTTTTATTGCTTAATGATAAACTCATCATTGCTTCATAACTTCACAAATTTGCCTTGTATCTGAAATATTTCATTCGTGACAATCACAATGTAAATACCTGTTTCAAGGTCTTCCACATTTATTGAATTCCTTTTCTGAGTAATATAACTAGCACTTTCTTCTTTCACTAATTGCCCGTTGATATTATATATCTGAATCCTATCAATTCGATCGTTCACCTGAATTGTAAGTTGATCAACAACAGGATTTGGCATCAGCGATAGTTGAATGATAGAATTTTCTGCCAATGAACTTACTGTGTCTTGATGATAATATATGGCTCCTAAATCTGCATAGGTACCATCTAAATCTAAGGCTCCAGTTCTTTGACCGGCATCAATACATTTAGATGTCTTTTTTAAGGAATAGTCTAAATTCAACGGATATTAAAGCCAGGTGCTTCAAATAAATTACTGTCCCCGACTAATAAAAAAGAACTACTAGAACTAAAACTAACGGTACATGCAGATGAAGTATCCGAAAATATTGGAATGTTGTTTTCGTGGAATATACAGTTCAAGACATTAACATTGCTACCTGTATTTGGACGACCTTGAGCCACCGATGTAACCCCTGTTCTATTGTTATGAAATGTATTGTTCACAATTAACCCACTTGAACCTTCTTTAAAATTAACGCCCTCTTCGCAATTAACAAGAACATTCCTATACACAAGAATGTCAGTTGAACTGCCAAAATTTTCACTTCCTATTTCCATTCCTCTATTCGCGACATTTACAATCAAATTACTGTCTACAAGCGTTTTGTAACAATTATTTAAATCAATAGCATCGTCATTCATATCGAAGAACTCGCACTTTCCAATTCTTCCATTGTTGCAATTCAAGTACTCAACAGCCTCGGGAATAGCCCTGAAATAGCAGTTCAAAACCTGCGGATTATTAATGGAGTGAACCAAAAACCCTTCTCCTTTATTCTGTCCTTGAACATTGCAATTTTCAATTTTCAGCTCCCCTCTTATGAACCTTGAAATCGCATCGTTCCATTGCAGATTCTGATTATTAACAAATGCTACATTGTTGAAGTAATTAACCGTGTTAATGCTTAAAAACCTTCCGTCCTCAATGAAAGCATTTTCTATTATTAATGAGTCGACTTGAATGGAAATAAGAAATTCTCCCCATCCAATCCCCGGTGTAAGTGGTTTAATTGATGCTAAATTATTAGAATCCCCTTTTATTTTAAGTACTCCATTGACTTGAACATTCACGGAGTCTCCAATAAAAATCTGACCTCCTGCTGATATCAATAGTGTATCTCCTTGCAGTATTGTAGTATCGTTCAGAATGTAATAAGGAGAATTCGAAGCATTAATAATAAAATGCGACTGGGAATGCAACAAAATAGAGGCTAATACTAGTTTAAAGAGAAAAACAACTCTTAATCCTAAAAATACCTTTCGTATATGACTTTTCATAATGTAAATCTTGTGCATAACATTAAATTCCTCAATACAAGCGCTATTACCAATCTATCGGGAAATAATCTTTTAAAAACTTTCCACACCAATGTTCCCCGCGATTAATCCCGTCAAAAACAGGATCCATTACTCGGGCCGCTCCATCAACGATATCTAGCGGTGGTTGAAAATCGTGAACTTCTTCTTTATATTTCGCGATTTGAGCCGGATCTTCATCGGTCACCCAACCAGTATCCACAGCATTCATGTAAATTCCAAAATTAGCCAATTCACTAGCTGAAGTATGCGTTAACATGTTCAGTGCAGCTTTTGCCATATTCGTGTGGGGGTGCCTTGGTTCTTTCTTAAAACGATAAAACTTTCCTTCCATAGCAGTTACATTCACAATGTGTTTTTGACCAGTATTGTCTCGTTTCATCATGGTTGACAAACGATTACACAAAACAAAAGGAGCGATGGAATTTACTAATTGCACTTCTAATAACTCTGGCGTGGGCACTTCTCCTAGCTTTAGGCGCCATGAATTTGTAGTTCGCAAATCAACTTGTTGCAAGTCAACATCTAGTTTCCCTTCAGGGAAAACTTCTTTGTCTTGAACAGCTCCATCATAACTGTAAGGAATTTGAGACAAAGCAGCCGAAGCTCTCAATCCGATGCCAGGTCCTTTGGCATTCCAGCTCACCGCTAAAGTTGAAGTATCTTTTGCTATGCCTGCTGCACCCTCAATTCTTGCAATACAATTCTCATGACTTCGCAGTAAGTATTGCACTTCAGGTGCGTGACTATCAATCGAAGCTTCTTCAAGCTCCATCATGTGTGCGTAGAAACCCGGAGGTCTTCGGACAGTTTGTGCGGCGTTGTTGATCAATATGTCTAATCGATCGTAAGTTTCTTCAATGTAAGAACAAAACAATTCAACACTTGGCGTGTGCCGTAAATCAAGACCATGAATATGCAATCGGTCACACCATTTCATGTAATCTTTTTCCTTTGCAAATCGAATAGCAGAATCTGCAGGAAAACGAGTGGTTGCAATTACCGTTGCTCCTGCTCTAAGCATCATCAACGTCACGTGATAGCCAATCTTTAAACGAGAACCAGTCATTAAGGCAACTTGCCCTTTTAAGTCTGCTGTTTGGAAACGTTTTGTGTAGTTCAAATCACCGCAAGACTGACACATAGTATCATAAAATGGGTGAAGCAAGGTGAATTCTTTTTTACACACGTAGCAATTCCTTGGCGACGAAATTCGCTCACCATTCATGCGGTCCTCTCCTTGAGGTAAAAGCAATTGATCAGGTGCTGTAAAAACATCTGACGTTCGAGCAGCACGAATTCCAGTTTTTCCTCTAGCTGCTCTATCCTTCTTACGAATTTTATTTTTACGCTGATTATTAAGTGCCTTTCTCCTCTTTTTGAGTTCTGTTCTGTCAGGTCGAGACAAGATCCCTGCAGCTTTTAGCAATTCAATTCGGTCCTGCTGATCCAACAACACCAATGCATCACTATCTTGCACCAGGCTTTTTAGCACGTCCAAACTAATCTTAAGGTCTTCAGTTGTTAGCTTTTTAGCCTCAATTCCTTTTTTTCTTTCCTCTTCCAATTACTCCAATTTATTCTATCACAAAAGTATTGAAAGCACTTCAGGGATTTATGCAATTTGAAAATATTGAAATTAACTTAGCAAAATGAAAACCAGTCAATTCTACGATACCATTTCACCCTTGTATTTTGTAATTGACTTTTTTTTAAAACCGCACAAAAGGTTGCTCGTTCAAGAGGTAAACAACTACCCGAATTGCAGCATTCTAGAAGTTGGCGTTGGGCATGGAACACATCTAACAAAGTATCTTTCGAAACGGATCACAGGAATAGATTTTTCCGCAGAAATGTTGCAGAACGCAAAAAAAAACAATCCCAGTACCATTACACTACTTCATATGGATGCTACCAACCTTTCTCAATTAAATCAAAAGTTTGATGTTGTTGTGCTCGCACATGTTTTGAGTACCACTCCAAACCCCAACAAAATCTTAGAAGAAGCGCTGAACTTACTCCCAACTAATGGTAAGATTATTATCTTGAATCATTTTTCAAATTCCCCAGTAGCTCGTTTCTTTGAAAAGCTATTTCAACCAGTTTCCAAGTTGTTTCATTTTCAATCATACTTCCCTCTAGAAAATTTAACAGCGTTAAAAAACGTTAGACCAGTGAAAGCACTTAAATTTGGTGTTCTGAACAGCTATCAACTTTTAGTTTTTGAAAAACCTTAGCATCCATCACGTTACAATTGCATTGAGCTTACTTTTTAGTTTGTTTGTTTACTTGTTTTACAGAAGCGAGGACACTGTAGTGAATGAACTATTTCAATTTGTTTTTTCTGGAGATGTTTATTTTAGTTTGAAAGCGAGTATTTCTGAGAACCTAGTTTTACCTTCGTTTTTAGTCTTTTCTCTTCCGGAAGGTCTCTGGGTTTTAGCCGTAACACTCGCATCAAAAAACATTTATTTTGGAAAAGAACGGTACTTAATTCATCTTGCGGTCCTTCCCATCATCATTGCTGTAGCCTTAGAGTTTTTTCAGTTAACAAACATCACCAATGGCACTTTTGATTGGTTAGATATAGCTAGTGCAATTTGTTTTTGGGCCTTAGGCTACTTTTTGCTTCCTTCGCCGTCTAATGTGCAGCGACTCTTTTTAAAAATGAACATCAACTCGGTTATTTGTTTAGCTTCCTACATGGTACTTTATTTATCCCATGTTACTGCCTAAGCCATTAATCCTGCAAATCAAACGCATCAAATTAGTTTTATCCATGAAAAAGATATTTTCGACATTATTTTTTATCGTAGCAATTAGCTCGGTATCTTCAGCATGTTCTGCATTGTTTGTAAAGAATACTCAAATGTTTTTGGGTAAAAATTTTGATTGGTACAACGGTGACGGGGTTGTATTGCAAAATAAACGTGGCGTTAAAAAGGTTGCCTATGGCTTAGATCGGGAAAATGTTGTTGGTTGGACTTCAAGGTACGGTTCAGTGACTTTTAACCAAGTTGGCAAAGAATTCCCTTATGGCGGTGTAAATGAACGTGGCTTGGCTATTGAAATGTTATGGTGTTCCGACAGTTACTATGAAGAAAGTGGTCAACCAACCATTTCAGAGCTAGAATGGATTCAGTATAATTTGGACAATTACAAAACTGCAGCCGAAGTTCAATTCTATTTAGATTCTATGAACATCAACCCCATTCACTCGAAGCTACATTATATTGTAGCCGATAGAGGTGGACGATCTTTTGTTGTGGACTTTGTAAACGGAAAAGCCGTGGTAAGTAATACAGAAGAGGAATTTCAAGCTTTGACAAATAGCAATTATTTGGAGTCACTGAATTATTACGAGGCAAATAAGAACAACATTGATTTTGAATCGAGAGAGTCGGAAGATCGGTTTTGCCAATTAACTTCCAGAGCAACATCAATAGAAAGTCAAACAGTAGATGGAATGTTTTCTATATTAAATGGCAGTAGTCAAGAAAGGGACAATTACAAAACATATTGGACCATTGTGTACGATTTAAGAAACCTTACGGTCTACTACAAGTCGGCTAATAATACAAATGTGAAAAAAATTGATTTGCGGAGTATTATGCATACATACTCTCCTAAAACTTATGCCACCGACATCAATTACAAGCAATTGTATTGGAAAAAGCACACCCCTGAAAGGAATTTAGAACTTCTAGCACCTGCTTTAGAACAAACAAATGTCAAACTCAATTTGGATCAGCTAAACGCTCATATGATAAATCCAGAAAACTTTGTAGTAGATAAAAATTACAAGGAAAACTACAAGGATTTAAAAATCAACATTAGTGTTAAAAAACAAAAGGGGTTGATTTTTTACACTTTGATGGAAGGCAGCGAGAATTACAAAAAGTACAGAGGCGCCCTATCTGTAGTAACCAGAGCGAACCAAGAAACAATTCAAGCAGTGCATTATTCTGTGCCAATTGCAGAATATGCTTTGGCGGCATTTCACGATTTAAATTCGAATTCTAAATTGGACAAATTCATCGGTTTCCCATCTGAACCAACTGCTTTCTCAATGGGCTCAAAAGCATTTTTTGGCCCACCAAAGTTTGAAAAAGTGAGTTTCAATTTAACAGAAACGCCAACGCTTCAAATCCAAATAAAGTAAGAATCAGCTTCGTTCTCCTAATTTTTCTGTGTTTCTGGAAGTTTCAATTCCCCAGCTTCTAATTTATGAAACTGAGAAGCTAAATGTGCTAGAAAGGTAGTAATGTGGGTAATGGCTACTTGGGTTTGCTCTCCTATTTCTTTCTTCTTTAATCGCATCACCAAGTACCCATAAACACCGTGAATACCTACATCCACTTGGTTAATTAAGTCTTGACCGACAGATTTAACCGTCAACTCCTTCAATGATGGGCGTGCAGCTTCATAAAGTTCAATGTACTTTTTGTCTTGATAAGTAGTGAGCAACTGATCGTGTAAATCTTGCAATTGAACTATTATATTTTTCAGCTCTTTCAAATGCCCGGAACGTTGAAGTTGCTGTTGTTGCATTTTATCTATTAAATCGGCATACCACAGCTTAATCTCTAATTTAATAGCAGCAGGTTGATCAAACCGCTGAACAACATTGGCATCGATTTGTGTTATATCAAACTGAAAAGAACGAATAATATCTTCTATTTGATACATGTACAGTAAGTATTCAACAATATTTGACCTTCGTTTTTCTCTAGATATTAACATATGCTTTCAGTAATTTAATAGTCGCCAAAATTGAGATTTATTTCATGAATTCAAGCCCTAAACACTTAGCTATAATAGACCGAATCAATCAAATTGATTCGAAATTTCATCGAGATTTGTTGGCATTGCTTTCATCCCCGTTCGTTTTCAAGCCTTTCTTTCCTGAGAAATTATTATTTAACCTTCATGACTTTAATAATTTTGATGCAGTATGGAGCTGGTTCAAGAGCATCCAAAACAAACCTTACCCGACAGGCTTACAGAAACTTCGATTGGGAAAATACGCTGAAGAACTACTCAGTTTCTATTTTCAGAACAGCCCAAGATATACCCTACTAGGTTATAATCTGCAGCTTATAGACGAGAAGCTAACCGTTGGTGAAATAGACTACTTACTACAAGAAAAGTTGACAGGGTATCAAATTCATCTGGAATTGGCGATAAAATTCTTTCTAAAAATAAAAATTGATGGAGAATACCAATGGATTGGGCCTTCAACAAAAGACAACCTATCTAAAAAAAGAACTAAACTTTTAAAACACCAATTACAGTTAGTCAGCAATCACAACAACCTACTTCCCATTGAATTTAAAAATCAAGATTTTACTCCACAGTTGCTATTAAAAGGGGCTGAGTTCATTGCCTTCAATGAATATGCAATAGGTAGCAACCCTTTAAAAAATGCTTGGTGGTTGCATGAAGAGAACCTTGTGAATATAGCACAAGAAGAGTGCATCTTTTCAATTGTTCCAAACCGAAAAGATTGGGTATTTCCTTTTAACGACAGATTAAAGCGCATCAATTTCAAAAAGTTAAATGCAGACATTCTTGATTACTTAGCATTACAAAATGAGATTATGATTTCTCGTTTTCAAACTGATGGAACACCTATAGACCGAGGGTTTGTCGTTCGTTCGAATTGGCCCTTTTAAAGACTCATTTTATCTTTCAACTTTGCTGCTTGCCTTCTAGAAATCTCAATTTGTTTGCCATCAGTCAACGTAACTCTTAAGCCACCATTAAACCAACTTTCCATACTTTCAATCCAATTTAAATTGATAATGAATTTTCTGTTGGCTCTAAAAAAAGACTTACTGTCCAAGCGCTGCTCCAAATTATTCAATGACTTTAAAATAAGGGGCTTATTCTTTTCAAAATAAACACGAACGTAGTTTCCTTCAGATTCAAAAGCGCTCACATCTTTTAAGCGCACAAACCAACACTTCTCTCCATCCTTCACAAAAACTTGGTCGTTCGGTCCTAATCTTTTCGTTGAATCTTCTTCGGCTTCATGGTCTTCTATTTCCTCTTCTTCCTTTACGTTTTCATTTAGCTTATGCACGCAGTCTTTCAGGCGGTCTTTATCAATTGGCTTTAATAAATAATCAAATGCATTCACTTCAAATGCTTTCAACGCGTATTCGTCGTATGCAGTTGTAAAAACTACTTGTGGAACAAAGGAAAGCTCCTCCAATAAATCAAACCCAGTTTTAGCTGGCATCTGAATGTCTACAAAAATAAGGTCAGGCTTCAATGCTTCAATGTTTTTCTTTGCATGATCTGCATTGTGGCTTTCTCCAATAATTTCAATTTCAGGATAGTCTGCTAGTAAGTTGGCGAGTTCTTTTCTTGCCAAGCGCTCATCATCTATTATTATTGCTTTCATATGTCCTCGTTGTTTGTTTCAATATTTCCTTTAAATACTTTTATCTTTTTTATGTTTGCTGGTATGGTAACCTGCACAATCACTGTTCCATGTTCAGAATTACTGATGTGAAGCTCCCCCTTTTCACCATACAATAAAAAAAGGCGTTGCCTACTATTCAATAAGCCGAAACCAGGTTCTCGATCTTTTACCTCTCTAAAATTTCCTGTATTTTCAATTGTCAGTTTTAAATCCTCCCCTTCTTTACTCGCACGAATCTCAATTTTTCCACCTTCGGGCAACTTGCTTATGCCGTGCTTAATTCCATTCTCAACCAGTGTTTGAAGCAACATTGGAGGTACTTTATGATCCTTGGCGTTTTCATCAATTTCGTATTTCACTTGCAAACGTTCCTCAAATCTTGTCTGCTCTAAACTTAAATAATCGTTTACCAATTGAATTTCTTGACTCAGGGGAATTACCTTTTGCCGACCCATTAACAAAGAACTTCTCAAAATATTCGATAGTTGAGTAATCGAATCCTTCGACCGTTCAGGGTTCTCATCTACTAAAGCCCGGATGCTATTCATAGAATTGAAAATAAAATGAGGGTTCAACTGAGATTTCAATTTATTCAACTCTACTTCGGTACTTAATGCTTGCCAACGTAGGTTCTTAATCTCCTCTTTTCTGTAATTCTGAATGAAGTGAAACAAGAAATACATAAGCGACCACAAAATAAAAATAACGGATAGGTTCAGAGTGTTCTGCAGAATTTCTAACGTGGTAAGAATAACTTTTTGGCGCGCAATGATAATTTCAAAAACGAATGTGTGCAGAAAATAATAAGCTACTCCGCAAAGAATAGAGGTAAGAATTACTCTGGGAATAAGGTCTACTATTTTTAAATTCAACCAGTTTAACTGCAAAATAACCTCTCTATACGTATGAGATATCAGAATCCCAAAAATGAAGGTAATTGTTAAGTTAGAAGTAAAATAAAAATCCAACTCCATCCCACTCAACTCATTAAGCAACCACATGATGAAGGTATAGGTAAACCATCCTAAAAACTGACACACCCAATACAACCTTAACTTAGAATCCATAATAGCTTTTCAGAACAAGTAATTTATAAATTTATGTTTATTAATTTTATAAACGTTTAGGAACGAATTTAGTAAATCACATAAATTAACCTTTTTGCTACCTCTAAATTAGCTCCGAATTAAAATAGTAGCCTTTGAATTACACCAAAGGAAAATTCCAGTTACAAGTGGAGTTTTAAATTACATGACTCGAGCGTAAAATGAATGTAAAACACTTTGGATTTCTTCTCTTCTTTGGTCTTATCAGTTTTGGTGCTTTCAGCCAAGCACGAGAAGATAATAGTCGCCCGTCAGCAACGAAAGCAACACCTCAAAAAGGCTTTCAACTGGACAAAGTTGTTGTTGGAGGTAACCTTGGAGCACAATTCGGAGACTTAACGTACATCGAGGTTTCTCCAACAGTAGGCTATAAGTTAACCGAAAAGTGGTTGGCCGGTGTTGGCGCCCGATACATTTATGTTAAACCTAGATTATTACCGTCCTCCAATATAATAGGTGGAGCTATTTTTCAACAATATGCCATACTTGAGCAAGCGGTACTTCATGCTGAAATGGAGTATTTGAGTTTCGAAAACATCAACACTCCGGGTGAAAGAATTAACTTTCTTAGCCCTTTAGTTGGTGCAGGTTATAGATCTAGCATTGGCGGTAATTCGTTTGCTAGCATTTTAATTCTCTTCAACTTAAATGATGACATAAATTCGCCTTATTCCAATCCAATTCTGCGTTTCAATTTTGGATTTGGTTTGTAACGCTGTTCGTAGGAACTACTAACCTTTCATCTCCCCATTTCCCAGAACATTCGCTCGATGGAATTACGTGATTATTCTTATCTAAAAATTTCCCCTTTCCATTTTGCTTGATCCAAAATAGCTCACCAGTTTGAAGTGCCTTCAAAACGCTACTCAAGGATTCTGATTTTGTTCGTCCAATCTCTACTCCCTTCTCATTGTTTTTAAGATCCATCTGCATAGCTGCTTCATCCGGTAGAAGCTGCTCCTCTAATCTACCTTTTTCAAAATCTTGTTTATTCTTTTTTTCATGTGCATTACCAAGTTTGAGCGCTCTTCTCTTGCCAATTTTTCTGCGTAACTCAGCCATCCAATAGGCATGTCTTACTGCATCAGCCTTACTTCCACTTCGAGTATTTCCCTCGAAGTAATTGACTTCTTTCAAACTGTCCATCACCATTACAACTTGCTGTGTAATTCTATGGGCTTTTTTTGCAACAAAGGGATGAAATACCACCCAACACTTTTCGGCAGTTCCAAGGCTCTTCCAGGCAGGGGATTGGCCTACTACAGTTATTGAAAAAAGCAAACTCAAAACCAACAGCCCCCTACTCATACCATTCTCGTAAAATTCCTTCTCCTCCTAAATTATTCATTTGTCGCAATACCCAATTCGAACGTTTGTGCATATACCCTGAAGGTGATTTAAGTTTATAAATAAGAGGATTTGGTAACGCAGTGGCTATTAGTGCAGCATTCTGTCTACTTAACTTTTTTGCTGATTTCTTAAAATATTTTTGAGCAGCGGCTTCAACTCCGTAAACTCCTTTTCCCAATTCAACAACGTTGATATAAACTTCCATAATCCGTTCCTTACCCCATACCAATTCGATTAAAAAAGTGAAATAAACCTCTAATCCTTTGCGGAGATAACTCTTCGTGGGCAACAGAAATACGTTTTTGGCAACCTGCTGACTAATAGTACTTGCTCCCCTTACTTTTTTAGACTCCTTATTGCTTTCAATGGCCTTTTTTATCGCTTCCACATCAAAACCATTGTGGTCTAGAAATTTTTGATCTTCTGAGGAAATAAAAGCCAATGGTACAGAAGAATCAATCTCTTCTACATCTTTCCAACGATAGTCAATGGTATAATTTTCCTGTTCCCACCACTTGTAAAACATCATACCGGTTATTGGTGGGGCAATAAATTTATAAGCTACAACCCAGGCAAAAGATAACGGCACGAGCACTGCTAATAACTTCAACAATCCAACTAAAATACGTCGCACGATTTTTTTCACCGTTTAAAGATAATTTTTTGAACTAATGTTAGCGCAAACTGTTCTAAAAATAAAAACATAAAAATGAAAAAGTTAGTTATAGTATTAGGATTGGGCATATTAATTTCTTGCGGAGGAAACGAAAAGAAAGAGTCCAAAAAAGCGGAACCTGCAGCAGAAAAAGTTGAAGAGGTAATAGAAGAGGTTGAAGAAGTGTTAGAAGAAAAAGAGGTAGTAGAAATTAAAGTAGCAGCCTTAGGAGAAACTATGGCTGAAATAGCTTTTGAACCAAAAGCCTTGTTTGTCCCTGCCAATTCAAGGGTAAAATTAACGTTTGAAAACAAAAGTTCGGCTGAAGGAATGTTTCACAACTTTGTATTAGTAGAATTGGGTAGCGGAGCAGAAATCGCTACTGCAGGTATGAAGGCAGGTAAAGAGAAAGACTTTGTACCGAATGACGAAAGAGTATTCGCCAATACAACCATGAGTAAAATGGGAGAAACATTAACCATCGAGTTTGATGCTCCCGCAAAAGGTTCGTACCATTACATTTGTACCTACCCAGGCCATACCAATATGATTGGAAGGTTCAACGTAGAGTAACATAAGGATAGATTAATAAAGCAATGCGCCGCTGTGAGAATAGCGGCGTTTCTTGTTACACTTTTATTGTGTTGTTGAACTCGTGTGATTTGTTGGATGGAAGTCGAACACAGCTAAATGGAACCTTCAGGTTTTTCAATTTGTCATTGCGAGCAACGTGCAACAGAGCGAAGCAATCTGGTTCTTTAAATCACCATTGTAATGAAGCGACAGCGGAAGGAGCAATCTGTTTATTTTAAAATCATTGCGAGTAAAGAGAAACAGAACGAACAATCTGCTCTTTAATCACAAGATTGCCACAGTCGTGCCTCCTTCGCAATGACTATCGTATTTATCATTGCGAACGTTGTGAAACTTAACGGAAGCAATCTGTCTTTTATATAGTCATTGTGATGAAGCGACAGTGAAATAAGCAATCTGTTTACTGTTTAATCACCTTCTTTGTAAACACCTCTCCGTTTTTCATACTTAATTTTAAGAAGTAAATCCCTGCATCATAGTTGAAGAGGTTAATTTTGTTCACACTTTCAATGCTTTTGTCAAACTGAGCAGCTTGCCCGACCTTTGGCGGGGAGTCGAAGTCGACGAAATCTTGAAGCAAATTCCCTCCCATATCATAAAGTTCTATTTGCTCCAAACCTTCCACATACGGAATATTCACAATATCTTTTGTTGGGTTAGGGTAAGCCCTCATGTCGGGAGTAACTTCTCTAAAACCTGAATTAAGGCTTGTTATTAACCCATTAGTGTCTGTTTTTAGCACAAATACATCATTTCTTGTGCCACCTGGGGCGTTTAATATAAAACCGGTCATAGCGAAACCTCCGTCTGAAGTGATGATTAAATCCTTAACGTATTCGTTAATTCCTAAACAATGGTAATTGTAATCTCTACTCCATAATAAATTTCCTGCACTATCTAGCATGGTTAGTTTGATATCGTCTACCTGCATTCCATTATATATTCGAATACTTGAGCCTGCACAAACAAAATTGCCATTAGGTAATTCTTTTCCAACATTATATCCTTCATCTAAATTGATGATACCGTGCTTCAGGCGCCAAATTAAATTACCAGTACTACCGTTTATTTTTAAGATGGCTCTTTGCGCCCCTTGCGGATGATAACCTGTACCAAAAAGTGCAAGGTTGCCGTCTTGCAGCACCTCCACATGACCTTTTTTCTGGCTTAACGGTTCGTTATAATATTGTTTCCAAACCAAATTACCAATACTGTCTACTTTGGTTAGAAATAAATCGGTGTGGCCATTGGGGCTTTCTTCTTCTGTGCCGCTAAAAACATAACCTCCTCCAGGCACAGGCTGCATATTCTTAATCTCTGCATCGTGGTTTAATTTGCTATGTGTTTTAAACCACAAAACATTGCCCGCAGTATCAATGTTTGCTATGTAAGGTTTTCTCTCCGCAGGGATAGTATCGGTATAAAAGCCATATGCTATGAAGGTGCTGTCTGCTTTGAGATGCAAATCGTGAATGCGGTCGTTGAAGGCTAAATTTGAAAAAATTGTTTTAACTGTATCTCCAAGATTATCGATTACCAGCAAATACCCATCAGCTGCGCCTTCTATTGGATTATATTTAGCCCCAAATCCCAAATAGTTGTTATAAAACTTAATCCCTCCTTCAAAAGAGGGGTTGTTTACAAAAGAATAATTTCTGTGATATACGATAATTCCAGTGCTATCTATTTTTAAGGCTTTACTTCCCCTAGTGCCTGAAGTTTTCCTGCCAAAAATAGTAAGACTGTTTGTTGATTCTAAAATTCTAAACCCCCCATCTGACCCATTGTTAAAATCATAAGTAGAATAAAATACAGATGATAGAAATTATATGCTTCATTTAGTTATTCCTACTTTCAGTGTTACTTGACTAGGTTGATTTGTCGGCTTTTGCCCACTAGCAATTAAAAATTATTTGGTTATTACCATTTTTCCGTTAAACAAGCGTTCTTGATTTAAAGTTACTGAAAAATGATAGATTCCGTTATTTAAATAGCTGATATCTATTTGCTGTCGTTCTGCTTGGGTGGCTAATGTTTGTGTTTTCACCAACCTGCCACTTACATCAAACACTTGTAGTGTTGCATTTTTATCGCCTTCCAATTCATATACTATGCTTGCCATTCCGTTGCTGGGGTTTGGGAAAATAGAGAACTTACTTAAAACATTAATTCCTTCTTCTGAGGAATTTTGGTACTGATATCTCCTTCTCTTCTTTACAACAGGGTGGTGCTTAAACTCATCGTTCAATAAAGCAAATAAGGCCTCTGCCTCGTCTCCTTTAGAGCCATTGTTGTATTGCAACTTCTCAACAGCAGCTTTCGGCAAATCTGCAGGGTTCGCCGATTTTCCGTTTTGATAAATGGAAATCATTTGTCTATTAAAAACTGCAAAGTCAAGGTTGTTTAATCATACTAATTTTTGTTAAAATCATACCTATAACTAGCGGAAATTAAATTAATTATTTTAAACACAAAAAAGCCCCTTCCAACGGGATTGGAAGGGGCTTTACAATTTTATTTAAAAAGTACTATCCTAAAATAGTAACCGGGTTTTGCATGAAAGTCTTGAAGGTATTTAAGAATTCAGAACCTTTTGCTCCGTCCACCACTCTGTGATCACAAGACAAGGTAACTTTCATTCTATTACCAACTACTATTTCACCATCTTTCACCACTGGCTCTTGACGAATGGCTCCAATGGCCATAATGCAAGCGTTTGGAGGGTTAATAATAGCAGTAAATTCTTCGATTCCAAACATTCCCAAATTAGAAATAGAGAAAGTACTTCCTTCCATTTCGTTGGGTTGAATTTTCTTTTCTCTTGCTCTTCCTGCAAAATCTCTCACCTCAGCGGTTATTTGAGAAAGCTGTTTCGTATCTGCATTTTTAACTACAGGAACAACTAAGCCTTCATCTACAGCGACGGCAACTCCCATATGAATATGAGAATAGGTTCTAATCTTATCGCCCAACCAAGAAGAATTAATAGCAGGATGCTTTTTTAGTGCAGCAGCAGCAGACTTAATCACCAAATCATTAAAAGATACTTTAACATCTGGCAATTCGTTAATCGCTTTACGTGCAGCAATCGCCTGGTCCATATCTATGTCAATGGTCAAGTAGAAGTGCGGCGCAGTAAACTTACTCTCTCCCAATCGCTTTGCAATTACTTTTCTCATTTGAGAAACTGGAGTATCTTCAAAGCTCTCAACTCCCGCAGGTGCTTGAGCAGAAACACTTCCTGCAGCCTTCGGCTGAGCCGACGGTTTATAGTTCTCAATATCTCTTTTGATAATTCTACCGCCATCTCCTGATCCGTCAAGGGTAGAAATATCAATGTTTTTTTCGTCCGCTAAACGCTGAGCCAACGGTGAAATCTTCACTCTTCCATCAGAATTCAATTGAGCTTTAGGAGCACTAGGCTGGCTTGAGCTTTCTTTTTTCGGTTCGTCGTTTGCAGTTTTTTCTTCTTTTGGTGTTTCCTCTTTCGATTCATCTGAAGAACTTCCCTTTGCGTCAACAGCATCAATCAATTTTTGATAATCTGCTCCCTTCTCACCTATGATTCCTAAGATAGCATCAACCGCTGCAGATTCACCTGCTTTTACACCTTGATAAAGCAACTCACCGTCTTCAAAAGACTCGAATTCCATCGTCGCCTTGTCGGTTTCTATTTCTGCCAAGATCTCTCCTGACTCTACAGAATCGCCTACACTCTTTACCCAAGAAGCTACCGTTCCTTCAGTCATGGTGTCACTCAACTTTGGCATTTTAATAATGACTGCGTTTACATCTGACGTATCTATCTTATTCTCGGAAGATATCGTTTCAGTTTTAGATGAATCATTGCTGTCTTTCGACTCTTCCTTCTTTTCCTCTGGTTTCGAATTGGATTTATTTTCTTCAACCAATGAAGAATAGTCTTCGCCCTTTTCACCAACAATTGCTAAAATAGAATCTACGGCTGCTGTTTCTCCTTCATTCACTCCATGATATAAAATCACACCAGATTGAAAGGATTCGAACTCCATAGTCGCCTTATCCGTTTCAATATCGGCCAACAATTCGCCGTCTTCAACAGTATCTCCTACTTTTTTATGCCATGTTGCAACAACACCTTCTTCCATGGTGTCGCTCAATTTGGGCATTTTAATTATTTCAGCCATAACAAAATCTTGTTTTTGGTTTTAGTCTTTAATGTATGGGTAGTCTTCTTGAACGTACACATCTGTATACAATTCTGAAGCATCAGGATAATCGGATTCTTCTGCAAAATTAATGGATTCCTGAACTTGTGCTTTTAGCTTATCCTGGATGTCTTTCAATTCAGAATCGGTAGCGTATTTCTTTTTCTTTATTACCCGAAGCGCATTCTCTATTGGGTCCAATGTTTTGTACTCTTCTAATTCTTCCTTTGTACGGTATTTTGCAGGGTCTGACATTGAATGACCTTTATAACGGTACGTTCTCATTTCAAGCAATGTTGGTCCATCTCCTTTTCTCGCTCTTGTTACAGCTCTTTCTATCGCATTGTGAACAGGTTCGCATGCCATACCATCTACTTGCTCGTTTGGCATTTCATACCCTTCAGCCAATATGTTTAAGTTGGTAACATTAGAAACACGATCTACAGCAGTTCCCATGGCATAGTTATTATTTTCAATAATGAAAATCACCGGTAACTTCCAAAACATAGCCATATTTAACGCTTCGTGAAATGCACCTTGACGAACTGCTCCGTCACCCATGTAACAAAGTGTTACATTATCATTTCCTTTGTACTTATCTGCGAAAGCAATACCTGCTCCCATTGGTATTTGACCACCAACAATTCCATGACCACCAAAAAAGTTTAATTCCTTGCTAAACATGTGCATCGATCCACCTTTTCCTTTAGTGCAACCAGTTTCTTTACCGTACAATTCGGCCATAACGTATTTAGGATCCATTCCTAATCCAATTGGATGTGCATGGTCTCTATATGCAGTGATGTAATTATCAGTTGGCTTAGTAGCTGAAATAGCTCCTGCAACTAACGCCTCTTGTCCGATATATAGGTGACAAAATCCACGAATTTTTTGCTGAATGTAAAGCTGACCAGCTTTCTCCTCAAATTTTCGCATTAAAAGCATTGATTCGTACCATTTCATGTACGTTGCCTTATCGAATTTCTCTCCTTTCTTGGCGCTTGTCTTCGCCTTCTTTGTTGTTGTTTTTGTTGCCATAGTCGCTCAAAAATGTGGTTGACAAATTTAGTATAAAAAGGTTTGTTTTTTACTTTCTTACTGCTTTTTCAACGCTGTTGCATCAAAGGCTAACGGGAGTAAATCTTTGCAGCTATTAAACTCCCAAACCTCTTTGCTTGAATTCATCAATAAAACCTTAAGATTACTGTATTGTTTTACCTCATATTCAACCATAACTTGACGGCAAGAACCACAAGGTGAAATCTGTTTTTGAGCTGTAGTTTCTGAAGCTGCGTAGATAGCAATGGTCTGCATTACCTCGTTCCTATGATTAGCAGAAGCTGAAAATAAGGCAACTCGCTCGGCACATAACCCAGATGGATAAGCTGCGTTCTCCTGATTAGAACCTGCTACAATTTTTCCATTTTTCAACAACACAGCGGCGCCTACATTAAATTCAGAGTAGGGCGCATAAGCATCAGCGGATAACTCAACTGCTTTCTCTAACAATTCTTGTTCTGCTTTATCTAACTCGGAGTAATGAGAATAAGAGGTGTATTGAATTGATATATTTTGATTTTCCTTCATAAAAAACACTTTATGTACAAGATAAACAATTGAACAGGAATAGGCGAAGAGGAACTAATCTTTATAGATTAGAACGGTAGCATAGGCCGAAACACCTTCCTGTCTGCCTTCAAAACCCAATCGTTCAGTTGTGGTTGCCTTAATAGACAAATCGTCTTCATCTATACCCATGCATTTGGCCAAAACTTTTTTCATGGCTGGAATGTGTGGGTTAATTTTAGGCTGCTCTAAAGCAACAGTAGAGTCGATGTTAGAAATTTTATAGCCTTTTTCAGCTAAGATTTTTACCACATCTCTCAACAGTATTTTACTGTCAATCCCTTTGTATTGGTTGTCGCTAGGTGGAAAATGAAATCCTATATCTCTGAGATTAGCTGCACCTAACAATGCATCGCAAATGGTGTGTATGAGGACATCTGCATCAGAATGCCCAAAAGTCCCTTTACTGTGAGGAATGTGAATTCCACCTAAAATAAAATCTTCCCCATCAGCTAATTGGTGTACATCGAACCCGAATCCTACTCTAACTTTCACTATTAGTCCTTGTTTTGGCTGGCGAAGTCATCGAAACTAAACCCTAGTGAGAAACGGACAGAACCCGCAAGAGGATTTGTTTGAGCATTTCCGATTAAATAAGATGCATCAAACTGGAAAACACTTAATTTAAAACCAACACCAGCAGTTAAATACCTTCGATTCCCTTTTAAAGGGTTTTCATAGAAATACCCCAATCGCACTGCCACCTGCTTGTCGTACCAATATTCAATACCGGCAGACAAAGTCACTTCACTTAGCTCTTCTCTTAGTCTACTACCTTCTTCAATAACAGCACCTGAACCATCGTTATTCACAGCCGTAACAACACCCGGCGCATCACCAAATGAGCCAAAAACACCACTAGCAATACTCACATTCGGGTCTCTTCCTGAAACTACCACAGGGTTTCCTGCAGGATCAATTACCACAGTTCCAGTTGAGTCTATTAAATAGGTAGGTGGCGATGGCACCAATAACTTATTGGCCTCAACAATAAAAGTCATCGAATTATAATCATCAAAGTCTAATTGTAAAGAAGACCCAAGTCGCAAATTAGAAGGTAGAAAGTCATTCTCGTCATTGTCTGAATAAGACATTTTTGCACCTAGATTGGAGATATTAATCCCAGCTCTTAGTGTTGCATCGTATTCAGAAATTTTTAAGTCATCTTTAAACCAGTAAGCAGAAACATCTGCCGCAACAGACTGCGCTGCTCTTGTGTCCGTGCCATTTACATTTACACCATTGGTTAAATTAGAATTGATATAGCGCAACGCCATTCCAAAAGAAAACTGTCGAGACAATTGCAACCCATATCCTACATCTACAGCAAACTCGTTAGGCCTGAAATTGCCAATTACATTCCCATTGATATCTGTAAACGTAATATCTCCTAAAGAAAAATAACGTAAGGAACCACTTACGGTTGACCTCCTATCTAATTTATAAAACCCAGTTAAATAGGCTAAACTAATGTCTCCAACTAAATTTCTGAGCCAAGGTGAGTAACTTAATGAGAACCCCATATTGCCCTCAATAAACGCAGACTTTGCCACATTCCAGTGAATAGAACTCAAATCAGGTGAGGTAGAAACTCCAGCATCACCCAATGCACCTGCCCTAGAGTCAGGTGAAATTAGTAGGAAAGGCACTGCAGTGGTTATCGTATTTAACGGTGCTTCTGTTTGCGGTTGCTGCGCATTTACTGTATTCTGAGCAGTTAATCTTGAACCTGCTAAAAAAGCAAGTAAAGCAAAAGCTACAATTTTAATCGTGTGTTTTTTCAAAAGATTTTTTTTGAATGAGTGCAAATATAACAAAGATTAGAGGTACAAGGTTTATTTAGAGCTTATAGAATCACTAGCTTTTCTATCTTTTCCGAAGTCGAGCCATTTGCAGATTTTACCTGAAGTTTATACATATATACTCCCTTGCCTATTCTGTCTCCAAAATCGTCTCTGCCATCCCACCGTATATCCTTTGAAACAAACCCGTCGTTAACTATCATCTTGTCAATCGACTTCACCAGCTTACCTGATATGGTGAAGACTTCCAATTTCACGTCCATTACAACTCCTGATTGGTTGTGTTGAAAAATGAACTCGGTATTGGTGGTAAATGGATTAGGATAATTCACCAAGTTTTCAATCTTCACCTCTTGGTCTTTTACCACAGTAAACTCTATTGTCTTTTCAGAAGAATTATTCGCAACATCCCACGCCTTTACCTTAAGGCTGCGCTTACCCGGAGATAAATCAGTAAAAGGGAAAGAAACAACACCTTTGGTGTGATCATCTACAGCGGCTTCATAATAGTCGTTTAAAATGAAAGAATTTTCAGAATTCCCATCCAATGTTGCAACTATATCATGACCAATTCCGCTTCCAACGGTATTGATACCTTGATTGTCCCTTAGGTTCAATAAAAGTCTTGGGTTTTCGTCTGTAACGCCTCCGTAAATAAAATTCTCGTCGTTCAAAAAAAGTTCCATTTGTGGTCCTTCTTCATCTTGAACCAAGTTCGGATTACTACCTCCTATAATTATTTGTTCAGAATATCCATTTGCATCTATAGCTTGATTTTCTGCGTAATAGGAAATTTTACCACTACCATAGCTATAAGAAATATCTTTAGGCACTACAAAAGTGAATGTGAAATCGCCATTCGTAACGGTTGCTTTTCCTTTAAAAATTCTACGATCCCTTGTCTGAAAAGTAAAAACCCCACCACCATCGTTGTTCAGTGTAGTCTTTGTTTCGATCTTGTCAAACACTGTTGGGTACACAAAACCATTAAAGTTTGAAATTTTATTTCCATTAGCATCAGCCACAATTCCTGCAATGGTTACTTGCGATAGAGCATTTAACGTATCTGCTTGTGCCAAGGGGAGTCCATTAATCGTTGTTGTTACAACATTCTCTTTAGGAATTGCTAAGCGAATTGCAGGATCACCTAGAAGCGAAAAGTTTCTTGAATTGGTTGAATAGGCATTAAAGTTTTTCACCTCTAAAAATATATCTCCCAAGCGCATGGGTTCATTATTTAGTCGAGGCTCAAACACCTTATCGTAAAAGGATCTGTTCAGTAAATAATTAGGACTTGAAAACACCAAACGCGTTGTTGTCATCAAACCTATTCCACCACCATTGGGGTTTAACAATAGAAGTTCACCTCCCGAGGTTCTCAGCGGGTCATCGAATCTGCTAAATTCACAAGTAGCCGTGACAAAAACTGGTAGATTTTGTTTGTTCTTCCAATTTGTTATCTCAAATATTCCCAACACCCTCTCAGCGGTCCAGCCTGTTTCACCGCCATGACCTGTATAGTTTACAAAAAGGGCCCCGTCTTCTACCGTTTGCACTAAATCGTTTGTCACATCTGGATATCTTGCTCCACTAGCTGTTGACTGCTGTTGATAGGCATCTAAGTAAATTTTCTGCGTGTTAAAATCCTTTCCTTTTAAATCTACCAATTTAGATAAGTCGTCTGCTTGACTCATGTGAACTACACCATCCTCATCATCTCCAACAAAAACAATTTTATTTCTCCAGTCTTTAAAAGTAGCGGCAGAGTAATAAGACTCTACCTTATCAACGATTGCTTGAGCTTCCTCCAAGGTTTGAACTGGAAATCTCCCAATGGCCACATCCATTCTATCTGTGCTAGGAACTCTCCACAATCCTTCGGTATCGTCTAGTAGACCAAAATAATCATCTGACACATGAGAGTTAACCGGATCAACAGAATTTATTGATTGAAATGAAGGAACGTAATTTGTACCTCCTGATGTTGGGTTTTTAAATACATAAGAAGCATCACCCATCATTAAGACATACTTTGGCGGAGTTCCTATACCACTTGCTCTGTCGTAAAACATTTTAATGAACGTTCTCATGGCAATCAAATCCTGCGCGCCTGAAGAGAACTCATTAAAAATTTGCTCGGTTGTTACCACATTTACCTGCAGTCCCTCACTCCTATGAATATTCGCAAGGCGGTCAGCAGCTGCAACAAACTTCTCATGACTTATAATTAACATATCCGCTTGAGGCAATCCGTGTAAGTTTTGAGTTTCAACTTTCCCTTTTGAATATATTCCTACCGAATCAGTGCTCGTGAACGCAATGTATTCCCTAAGCTGGGTAACATCATTTTGGAAAGCAGAAGCACTCCCATTATTCTGAATCGTCATTTCTTCCACATTCTGAACGTCGGTGATGTCCCATACTATTAAGTTTGGCGTATTAGGAAACTGAAATACGGCTTCTGCGTTGGGTCCACCATTTGAAACAACCGACCTAACATCTCTAAAAGTAGTTTGATTCCCCACCATTGTAATTCTAGACCTCAAATTAACGGTCAAGTAATTCAGCCATCCTTTAGAGACAACCTGAGGTTTATTGTAATTAAGATTAAACGACAAGGGGCCCGAGGTAGGTGTAAATTCAAACATTTCTCTCGCTGCTTGGGCAAACCTAAATTCGTAGCGGGATAAATTCGTTGAACCCACCTCTGTATCAAATGACTGACCATTAACTGACAATGTAAACTTGCTAATTATCCCAGACCTTGCCAAAACACTCATCTCAACTTTAGCCCTTTCGGAAACTACCGTGTTTGAAGCATTGATTCCTACATTCAAATTGGTGGTGTTGTCAAACAGCTCTCCAACCCACAAACTCCCTGATTTCAATAGGTTCGATAATTCTAACTCATGGTAGTTGTAATTATCATATTCAGTTACTGTTGCAACAGCAGGGTTCGATGATATTCCTTTTACATTCATTCTTTTCCCGTTGGCACCTTCCGCGTTGATAAAAAAAAATGTAGTATCACTGAATCTATTCAAGGTATGTCTAAAAAACTGTGATGTTGTATCATAAGACCACTCTACCTGATCATCACCGTAAAACAATACATAATCATTTCGATCAAAAGAACCATCTTGCTCTCCTACAACGACAATAGCATTTTCTACTAAGTCGTCAGGTCTTTCGATGGAATTCAATTCTGGCAACATACCACCTCCATAACCGTATATTTTTATTTTTCTAGGATCTACACGTTCAACGTCTAAACCCAAATTAGCAAGAAAACTTCTTGTCAATTTAAAAACCTTTTCTTCTGTTACTGCAATTTTATACCAATTACCATTTGCAAGTTTTGATTGAGAAGCAAACGTTAAACTCTTTTGCCTACCTAACCTCGTCTTTACTGCATCAGCAGCATAAATATCGCAAGAAACTAACCGCTCAACTCGACCATTTATTACTCTTAGAGGTACAATTTTAACAACAGAGCTGCTGCGCTTTTTGATAGTAACTGCACTTGACTGAACCCCAAAGTAATTATCTAGCTCACTTTTCTCTATAATATCTGCTTCTGCAGTTGGCACTACCTCTGTTATAACATTCTCTAAACGCACATTATTCAACTCTTGTCCTTCAAACTCTTGAATGAAAAAAGGCAAATTGGATATTGAAAAATCATATTGAGCATCCTCAAATGTTAGCGCCCTTTTATTTAATTCTCCTTCAAGTCCGTATTGGATTGGATCTTTCCATTGCAACTGAACGTTCGTTGATTCTTGACCAAACAAGAAGGTCATTAACGATAGAAGTATAAATGTTAAATTAATTTTTTTCATAATTATCTATTTCCCTACCAACTGTAAATAGGTGAACTTTAAACGATATGCAAACAAAAATATTGCATAAAGTAAGATTGTAAAGATATAACATCAATTGAGTAATCTAGTTTATCTATATTTGCGATCAGGCTGCATTTTTTAAAGGAGTGAAGAAAGGATATCTACTAATCATATTTTCTGTTGTCGTATATAGTTACTGTTTTGGGCAAGATCCTACGTTCTCTCAATTTTTTTCTAATAGGCTATACTTAAATCCTGCCTTTGCAGGAACTACTAATTGTCCTAGACTTTCGCTAAACTACAGGAACCAATGGCCAGGTATTGACAATAGTTTTATAACCTATGCTGCAAGTTACGATCAACAAATAGACGGAATTCACGGAGGAATTGGTGTACAGCTGATGAGAGATCAAGCAGGAGAAGGTGTTTTGAACACTACCTCTGCTGCTTTTATGTATTCTTATCAGTTTAAAGCGACAAGAAACTTTTCTGTGCGAGCTGGTTTTCAAGCCACTGTCGTGCAGAAATCAATCAATGTAAGTAACCTCCGATTTGGAGATATGATTGACGCTAGAAGAGGATTTGTGTATCAGTCTCAAGAACAAATCGAAAACGACAGAGTTTTTTATCCTGACTTCTCATTTGGTTTAATTGGATTTAGTAAAAAACTATATTTTGGTGGCGCTGTTCATCATTTAACCGCACCAGACGAGGGGTTCATTAATCAGGCAATTTTACCCATGAGAATAACTGGACACTTTGGAGCGAAAATTCCGCTGGGTATTAGAAGAGCTGACCAAAGCTGGTCTCCAAATATTATTTTCCAAACACAAGGAACTGCCATGGAGTTAAATGCTGGAAATTATTTTTCTAAAGGCCCTGTTGTAGTTGGAATGTGGTATCGTGCTAGTTTAAAGGGTAATAGGGATGCATTAATTATGCTTGTAGGAATAGAAACAAATGAATTAAAAATTGGCTACAGTTATGACTTTACTGTAAGTCAATTAAATGGTCAAACCGGAGGATCTCACGAAATTTCATTGTCGTATGTATTCCCTTGCAGCCCTAAAAAACCTAGATTCGAGACAATAAATTGTCCGTCTTTTTAGTTACTAACAATATTTCTTTATCTTTGAAAGTCTTATTTAACACTACTTAGTGATGAAAAAAATAAATAACTCTATAATTTATAGCCTTTTAGGTGTGATTTTTGTACTTGCTTCTTGTTCAAAGGAACGGTCTAGTACAACAGGATGGGCTTATAACGATCCAGATAATGGTGGCTTTGATAAGCCTCCTTATTTTGAACAAGAAACAGGTCCAGGATTGGTTCTAATTGAAGGTGGACGTTTCACTATGGGTAGAACCGAACAAGATATTTTCTACGATTGGAACAACGTTCAAAAAACGGTAACAGTTTCTTCTTTTTATATGGATGAAACAGAAGTGAAAAATATTGACTACCGAGAATATTTGTATTGGGTAGGTCGGGTATTTGGAGCTGATTATCCTGAGGTATACAAAAAAGCATTGCCTGATACATTGGTTTGGAGAAGTAGACTAGCATTTAACGAACCATACGTAGAGTATTACTTACGTCACCCTGCATACGCTGATTACCCTGTAGTTGGTGTTAGTTGGTTGCAGGCTACCGACTACGCAGCTTGGAGAACAGACAGAGTAAACGAAATTATCCTTATTAGAGAAGGTTTATTTGAGCACAACCCTAATCAGTTCAATGAGGACAACTTTAATACAAAGGCCTATTTAAACGGTCAATACGAAAGTGGTAAAAGAATTGATGGACTAGTTGATTTAGATCCTAATAAAGAAACAAGAAACGTTAGAATTGAGGACGGAATCTTATTGCCTGAGTATAGACTTCCAACAGAAGCTGAGTGGGAATATGCTGCACTTGGTTTAATTGGAAATTCTTATGGAGAGTTAATCGTAGAGAGAAAATTCTATCCATGGAATGGACATGGGGTTAGAAATGCGGACGATAAATACTTAGGAAAGATGCTCGCTAACTTTAGAAGAGGTCGAGGTGACATGATGGGTGTTGCCGGGCAATTAAATGATAACGCTGAGATTACTGCTCCGGTCTATTCTTACTGGCCAAATGACTATGGCCTATATAACATGGCAGGAAATGTTTCTGAATGGGTTATGGATGTGTACCGACCAATGACGAACCAAGATGCCGATGATTTTAGACCTTTCAGAGGAAATGTGTTCCAAACTTTACAACGAGATGAAGAAGGCTACATTGCAGAGAAAGACAGTCTAGGTAGATTAAAATATAGAGAGGTAAATGCAGAAGATGATAACCTAGCTAATAGAAGAAACTACAAGAAAGCGGATGTTATAAACTACGAAGATGGAGACTTTCAGTCTTCAGTTAGTTATAACAACTTAGGAGAATTCGAAGAAGCTGGAGGAAGTGAAGGAGCCATGTATGACTTTGGTCAAACATCTCTAATTAGCGATAGGTCTAGAGTGTACAAAGGAGGTTCTTGGGAAGATAGAGCGTATTGGATGACACCAGGTACGAGAAGATTCTTAGAAGAAGACCAATCTACCAGCACAATTGGGTTTAGATGCGCAATGATTCGAGTGGGAAGCCCAGTAGGTTTAGGCTACTAAGAATTAATTGTTAAAACATATTTTAAAGGCTTCCAAAACTATTTGGAAGCCTTTTTTATTTTAGCACGTATGAAGAAGACAACCGTAGAAGAACTTTATAGCATTTACCTCAAGCATACAACTCTATCAAAGGATAGCAGAAACATAACAGAATCTTGTATTTATTTGGCATTAAAAGGAGAGAACTTTAATGGAAATGAATTCGCTGATGATGCCTTAAAAAAAGGCGCTGCTTATGTTCTCATTGATGAAGAAAAAGTATGGAAAGATAATCGGTACTTGCTGGTAGATGATGTGTTGGAAAGTTTGCAACAATTGGCGCATTATCACCGAAAACAACTCAGCATTCCAGTACTTGCCATTAGCGGCAGTAATGGTAAGACAACCACCAAAGAATTAATTGCTGCTGCACTATCTAAAAAGTTTAATACGCTTTATACTCTGGGCAATTACAATAATCATATTGGAGTTCCATTGACCCTTTTGCGTATCAATCAGCAACATGAACTTGCCATTATAGAGATGGGTGCCAACCACCAAGGCGAAATAGCTTTTCTTTGTCAAATTGCGGCGCCTAACTATGGAATGCTGACGAACATTGGGAAAGCTCACTTAGAAGGATTTGGTGGAGAAGAAGGAGTTAGAAAAGGTAAAACTGAAATGTTTAAATACATCGATGAGCACAAGGGAACCTTATTTATCAACTTAGATGACCCGAAAATAAAAGTATCCGTTCCTAAAAATATCAACTCCATTACCTACAGCATAAAGGAGTCAGCTAACTACAAGGGGACTCTACTAGAGACGCACCCACGTTTAGTTGGAACATGGGAATCAAATTCACAGTCTGGCCAAATCAACTCAGCCCTATATGGAGCCTACAACTTTCACAATATTTTAGCCGCCTGGTCTATCGCTTCTTACTTTGGTGTAAAAGCATCAGACATTGATGATGCCATTAACACCTATGAGTCAGATATGAATCGCTCTCAATTAGTAAAAAAACTAGGAGCAGAAATTTACTTGGATGCTTACAATGCAAACCCAAGTAGCATGAGTTTGTCCTTGGAGAATTTTGAAAAAGTTAAAGCATCAAAAAAGGTAGCGATACTTGGCGATATGTTTGAACTAGGAGATGATGCTGCAGCTGAGCACAAAAAAATTATAGATCAAGCAAAAAAATACCATTCGATACAACTTTGTGTTTTTGTCGGATTACATTTCTACGAACATTATTACAAAAATGAAAAGGTAGCATTCTTTAAGACTACTGAGGAGGCAAAAAAATGGTTTAGAGCTAATTCTTGGAAAGAATCTACTCTGCTTCTAAAAGGCTCTCGAGGAATGAAACTAGAATCCATTTTAGAGGTGTAAAATGGTATCCAAAAAAAAGTCCCATCTGATAATTCAAATGGGACTTTTACATTCTTATTCAAGTTCACCTTATTCGCTTAATACAGCTCGTGATATTACTATTTTCTGAACCTCAGTAGTTCCTTCGTAAATCTGAGTAATCTTTGCATCTCGCATCAATCGCTCAACGTGGTATTCTTTAACGAAACCATAACCTCCGTGCACTTGAACCGCTTCCACAGTTACTTCCATAGCAACTTTAGACGCATACACTTTCGCCATAGCGGATAGTTTATCAAAATTCTGTCCTGCATCTTTCAAACTAGCGGCCTTCAAGCAAAGTAATCTCGCGGCTTCGATTTCTGTAGCCATATCCGCTAACTTAAATGCTATGGCTTGGTGTTGGTGAATCGGTTTTCCAAAAGCTTCTCTTTCCTTAGAATATGCAATTGCCAATTCCATAGCTCCAGAAGCTATACCCAGTGCTTGTGCAGCAATACCAATTCTTCCTCCAGAAAGAACCTTCATCGCAAATTTAAATCCAAATCCATCTTCACCAATTCTATTCTCTTTTGGAACTTTTACATCGGTAAACATTAACGTATGAGTATCTGAACCTCTAATTCCTAACTTATTTTCTTTCGCCCCTACTACAAAGCCTTCCATTCCCTTTTCAACGATGAAAGCATTTATTCCTTTATGGCCTTTTTCAACATCTGTTTGTGCGATTACAATATAATATGATGCAGTACTACCATTTGTTATCCAGTTTTTTGTTCCGTTTAACAAATAATGGTCTCCTTTATCAAAAGCCGTCGTTCTTTGTGATGTTGCATCAGATCCTGCTTCAGGCTCAGATAAACAGAAAGCACCAATTGTTTCCCCTTTTGCAGTAGAAACCAAGTATTTTTGCTTTTGCTCTTCCGTACCAAATTTGTCTAATCCCCAACAAAAAAGAGAATTATTTACAGACATACAAACTGAAGCAGAAGCGTCAACTTTCGAAATCTCCTCCATCGCAAGGACATATGAAATTGTATCCATACCGCCACCGCCGTATTCCGAACTAACCGTCATTCCCATAAATCCGAGCTCACCCATTTGTTTGATTTGCTCAGTAGGAAATGTTTGCGTTTCATCTCTTTCAATTACTCCTTCTTTCAATACGTTTTGAGCAAAATCTCGTGCTGCATCTCTAACCGCAATTTGCTCTTCAGTCAATTCTATATTCATATCTTTAGCTTAATTCTTTTATGGTGCAAAAATAACTCATTTGCTATAGTGAATCAACAAAATAAAACCTACAAAGTTCTAGGCATCATGTCGGGAACTTCCCTCGATGGAATTGACTTATGCTTAACTGAATTTAAACGAATTAACGACGAATGGGCTTATGCTATAATTGCTACCTCAACGATAAAATATTCAAATGAATGGGAAGAAGAGTTAAGAAACATTGAATCTAAATCAGCAGTTGACTTAGTTGAATTAGACTTTAAGTACGGTACTTTTTTGGGCGCAATTGCTGCTAAATTCCTTTCAGAAAAGAAACAGCATGTTGACGCAATAGCATCTCACGGTCATACTATTTTTCACCAAATTGAAAAGGGCTTTACTTATCAATTAGGGCATGGCACATCAATAGCTGCGGTGTCAGGTGTTAAGACGGTTACTGATTTCAGGAGTTTAGATGTAGCTTTAGGAGGTCAAGGTGCTCCTTTAGTTCCATTTGGAGATGAAAATTTATTCCACTCTTATGCTGCATGCGTCAATTTAGGAGGAATTGCAAACATGTCATTTAAAAAGAATGGGGAAAGAATTGCTTTCGACGTATGTGCTTGTAATATGGTTTTAAATCATTTCATGAAAAAATACAAACAGTCAGAATTTGATTTCAATGGGGAGTATAGTAAAACAGGCAAACTGGTTCCTAAACTACTCAGTGAATTAAACGAATTTGAATTCTTTAAACTAGTAGGGCCAAAATCTTTGGGTAAGGAATGGGTTTTCGAACATATCATACCACTCATCGAAAGTAGCAAGGAAACTTTAGAAGACAAACTTTTCACTTTTACAAAACACATTGCATATCAAGTAGCGAGTACTTTAAAATCAAACGACATATCAAATAACATTTTATTTACAGGTGGAGGAAGCAAAAACAAATTTCTTGTAGAGATGCTCAAAGCAGAAGGACTGCAGTTTGAATTGCCATCAGTTGAAATGATAGATTTCAAAGAAGCGCTGATTTTTGCTTTCCTTGGATTAAAGCGAATAATAAAGGAAACCAACACTCTGAAAAGTGTGACTGGAGCAAGCAAAAACAGCTGTGGTGGAGCTATTTACCTACCATAAGCATTGTTAACAATTTTAAGAATTTAACACAGTGTTTTTTTTTAATTTTGAACGCAAATTAGATTCATGAAAGAGTTACTTGAGAAGTACGAAAACAAACAGCCGGAAATAGTTTTTGAATGGAAAGATTCAGAAACGGAAGCTGAAGGATGGGTAGTAATAAATTCATTGAGAGGAGGAGCTGCAGGCGGCGGCACAAGGATGAGAGTTGGATTAGACAAACACGAAGTAACCTCTCTAGCAAAAACCATGGAGATAAAATTCACGGTTTCAGGCCCGGCAATTGGCGGAGCGAAATCAGGAATTAATTTCAATCCAAAAGATCCTCGAAAAAAAGGAGTTTTAGAAAGGTGGTATAAGGCCGTAGCGCCGCTACTCAAAAACTATTATGGAACTGGAGGAGATTTAAATGTAGATGAGATTCACGAAGTTATTCCAATTACAGAAAGGTCAGGGGTTTGGCATCCGCAAGAGGGAGTATTTAATGGTCACTTCAAGCCTACAGAAGCAGAAAAAATAAATAGAATTGGTCAACTTCGTTACGGAGTTTTAAAGGTAATTGAAGATTCAAACTTTACACCGAAAGTTGAAAATAAATACGTTGTAGCAGATATGATTACAGGCTACGGCGTAGCTGAGTCGGTAAAACACTTCTACTCCATTTATGGTGGAGACTTGAAAGGAAAGAAAGTAATTGTTCAAGGTTGGGGTAATGTTGGCGCAGCAGGAGCTTATTACTTAGCTCAAAGTGGTGCAAAAATCGTTGGAATTATAGACCGTGAAGGCGGTCTAATTAACGAAGGTGGCTTTACTTTTGAAGAGATTAAGCAGTTATTTCTAGACAAAGAGGGCAATCAGCTAAAAGCTAAAAACATGCTTTCTTTTGATGAAGTAAATAGTAAAATATGGTCCATAGACGCACAGGTTTTTATACCATGTGCTGCTTCTCGATTAATCACAAAAGAGCAAGTTGATAAGATGATTAGTTCGGGCATTGAGGTAATTGCAGCAGGAGCAAACGTTCCATTTGCTGATCAAGAAATCTTTTTTGGCCCAATTGCAGACTACACAGATAGTAAAATAAGTGTTATACCGGACTTCATTTCGAACTGTGGAATGGCAAGAGTTTTTGCCTATTTAATGACCGATAGCATAGAAATGACAGACAAAGGAATTTTCAACGATACTTCCGAAACGATCAAAAAAGCAATGGAAGAAACGTTCGAGGTGTCTTCAAGTAAAACAAATATTGCTAAAACCGCTTTTACTATTGCATTAAACAAATTGGTTTAAACCAAATCTAAAAAACACTCCGCTATGTATACTTTAATGGTTGCCATATTTGTATTGGGCTATGTAATGATTGCCTTTGAGCATCCTTTGAAAATTGATAAGGCGGCACCTGCCCTACTTATCGCGGTTCTAGGGTGGACCGCCTATGTTTTTGGCATGGACGAAATTTTAGTGAATAGCGGAACCTTCCTAAAGTATGTTGATGAAACGTTTGGCTTACCTGAAAACTACGATATCGCAGCCGTTATAGCAGAGCATGGAAATCACTTTATTGTGCATGAACTTGCACACCACCTAACGCATCATTCTGAAATCATTTTCTTTTTACTTGGGGCGATGACGATTGTTGAACTGATTGATGCTCACGAAGGGTTTGCTGTTATTACGGATAAGATTACAACTAAAAATAAAGTAAAACTCCTTTGGATTATTTGCATTCTTACGTTTTTCTTTTCTGCAGCATTGGATAACTTAACCACTTCAATTGTAATGATTTCATTACTTCGAAAACTAGTAGCTGATAAAAAAGAGAGATGGTTCTTTGCCGGTTTGGTAATTATTGCAGCCAACGCTGGTGGAGCTTGGTCACCAATTGGAGATGTAACCACAACAATGCTCTGGATTGGAACACAAATCACTGCCTTCAATGTAATTACAGAACTTTTCGTGCCAAGTTTAATATGCATTTTAGTTCCACTAATTTGGTTGAGTTTTACCCAAAAAGGTGAGGTTGAGCGTCCTGTAATATCCAAAGAAGCGGAGCACATGAGAAATAGAACAACACCGTTCGAAAGAAATTTAATTTTCTTCTTGGGACTTGCTTTACTCTTGTTTGTTCCTGTTTTCAAAACCGTTACTCACCTCCCTCCTTATATGGGAATGATGTTTGGCTTAGGTGTGCTGTGGGTAGTAACCGAAGTCATTCACAGAACAAAAAATCATGAGGTAAAGTCAGAATTATCTGTAATTGGTGTTTTAAGAAAGATTGACATTGTGAGTGTGCTCTTCTTCTTGGGAATTTTAATCGCTATTTCATCTTTGCAATCTGCAGGTCATTTGACAGCGATGGCAAAGATATTGGATGATACTATCGGAGACATTTACGCAGTGAACATCGTTATTGGTTTACTTTCGGCAATTGTTGATAATGTGCCGTTAGTTGCAGCATCAATGGGAATGTATCCAATTGTCTCACCAGAAATGCTTGCAGCTTTTAGCCCTGCAGATGCTGAGTATTACCGGCACTTTATTCAAGATGGTAACTTCTGGGAATTCCTTGCATATTGCGCTGGAACAGGTGGTTCAGCCCTAATTATAGGTTCTGCAGCAGGAGTAGCAGTAATGGGTATGGAGCGAATTGATTTTATTTGGTACATGAAAAATATGAGCCTCTTTGCTATTTTAGGATACCTTGCAGGAGCAGCATACTACGTATTGGTAATTGCCCACTAAAGCAATAAAACTAACATTTCACTGTTAATAGTTAGCATTAATTGATAGTGCATGCGCATGCTAAAGGCATAACTTAGTGCATATTCTAAAATCAATAAATAGCTGATGAATTCTATCGTATTAGGTCAAATAAATGTTGCAGAACCCATGGTGGATAGCCTGGCTGCAGAAGTTCCTGTTGAAAAAACACTCTCCATTCTTGAATTAACAACTTCTGGCGGAGTGGGTGGAACAATCATTATGCTCTCCTTATTAGTGCTGTCCATTATTGCAGTTTACATTTTTGTAGAACGATACATTACTATTAAAAATGCAGCAAAAGAGGATGAGAACTTTATGAATCAAATTAAAGATTTTATTCACGACGGAAAACTTGAAGCTGCAAGATCCCTTTGCAAAAGCACCCCTACTCCAATATCTAGGATGATTGAAAAAGGGGTAAATAGAATTGGCAAACCACTTGCAGACATTGGAGCTGCAATTGAAAATACCGGTAAACTAGAGCTCTTCAAATTAGAAAATAATTTAGCGACACTAGCTACCATTTCCGGAGCTGCACCAATGATTGGTTTCTTAGGAACTGTAATCGGAATGATTTTAGCCTTTCACCAAATGGCAGCAGCAGGTGGAAACATCGACGTGGCCATGTTGTCTGAAGGAATATATACTGCCATGGTGACAACCGTTGCCGGATTAGTAGTTGGTATCATAGCCTTTATTGGATACAACTTATTAGTTGCCAAGGTTGAAAAAGTAGTTTTTAAAATGGAAGCCAGAACTACTGAATTTCTAGACATTCTTAACGAACCTACGAAGTAATGGGGTTGCGGTCTAGAAATAAAGTCAGTCCAAATTTTAACATGTCGTCTATGACTGACATTGTTTTCTTGTTGCTGATCTTTTTTATGCTAACATCTACGTTAGTCAGTCCAAATGCCTTGAATCTTTTGCTCCCGAGCAGCTCTTCAAAAACCCAAACAAAACAAACAGTTTCTGTTTCTATCACAAAGGAGCTTGATTTTTATATCAATCAAGATAAGGTAGAGTTTGACTTGTTAGAGCCCTTGTTGTTGCAAGAAATGGGAAATGATCCAAGCAACTCAATCATATTGCATGTCGACAAAACGGTTCCTATCAATGAAGCCGTAAAGGTGATGAATATTGCAAATGAGAATAAATTCAAGTTGGTATTAGCGACAAAATCAAAATGAGTCAAGAGCAGTCAGAAAATAAAACCAAAAGAAAAGGCTTAATTACTACCATTGCTGTGCACGCAGCTTTGTTGGTGCTTTTTGCGTTTTATGGTATGACATATTTAGATCCGCCACCTGAACAGGGAGGTATGGAAATAAATTTTGGAACTTCTGACGATGGGATGATGTCTGACATTTCCTCACCTCCTAGCGAATCTATGCCAGAGCCCGCTCAGCCGGAAACTGCCGACCAAGTTGATGAAGAAGTATTAACCCAGGATACGGAAGAAGCCCCTGCCATCGTAGAAAAGAAAGAAGAAAAGAAGGTAGAAGAAAAAGAAGTGGTGAAGGAAAAGGAACCAGAACCGAAACCCAACAGAACATTGAATATGGCTGATCGTATGAAGAGTACAAATACGACGGAAGGCGGCGGTGATGGAGTTACAGGAGAAGCTGGAGACCAAGGAAAAATAAACGGTGACCCAAATAGCAAAAATTACAGTGGTTTGGGAGGTTCTGGAGGGGGGCCTTCCTTTTCCCTTGCGGGAAGGAGCATGAAAAAACCTCCTAAAATTCAGGACAACTCTCAAGATGAAGGAACTGTTGTAGTTGATATCATTGTAGACAAATACGGCAAAGTAATTCGAGCTAACGCCGGAGCTAGAGGTTCGAACACTACTAGTCCTGTTTTATACGAAAAAGCGACGAAAGCAGCTTTAGAAACTAGATTTAGTGCAAACCCCGATGCCGATCAACAAAAAGGTACGATGACCTTTATTTTCATTTTAAATTAATGACCTACAAAGAAACGCTTGACTATCTTTTCAAGCAATTGCCCATGTATCAGCGGCAGGGTAAGTCGGCCTTTAAAAAAGACTTGACTAACACCCTCTCTCTTTGTAAAATCCTTAAGAATCCTCAAAGTAAGTTTAAAAGTATCCATGTAGCTGGCACAAATGGTAAAGGTTCTTCTGCACATATGCTAGCTTCCATTTTTCAAGAGGCAGGTTATAAAACAGGGCTCTACACCTCTCCTCACCTAAAAGATTTTCGAGAAAGAATACGAATTAACGGCAATATGATTCCAGAAAATCAAGTGGTTGAATTTGTTTCTGATTTTGAAGATCAATTTGCAACCATTAATCCTTCATTTTTTGAATGGACAGTTGCTCTAGCATTTCATTATTTTGCAATTGAAAAAGTGGATATTGCTATAATTGAAACCGGTTTAGGAGGGAGATTAGATTCTACAAATATTATTCACCCAGAAGTATGTCTGATCACCAATATTGGCTATGACCACATGGACATGTTAGGGACTACTCTGAAAGAAATAGCAGGCGAAAAAGCTGGAATAATTAAAGCAAAAACCCCTGTTGTTATTTCCAATCATTCAGGAGAAAAACAAGTGTTTGAGAAAAAAGCAAAAGTGTTAGATAGCCCGATTATTTTTGCAAATGAAACGGACGCTATCCCTTCATTCGAATCAGATTTAGCTGGAATCTATCAAAAAGAAAACATCCGTGGAGTTTATTTAACTTGTTTAGAAGCTAAAACCCTAGGCTGGAACCTTCCGGATGAAGCAATTAAAAGGGGCTTTCTACACGTGGTTAAAAACACAAACCTAAGAGGCAGATGGGAAATTATCGAAGAACGGCCAATGGTCATTGCCGATACTGCCCACAACAAAGAAGGCTTGCAACTTGTGCTATCTCAATTACAAGCCTTAAAAGCTAAACAGTATCATTTTGTGATTGGTTTTGTAAAAGATAAGAACGTGGAAGAGATTTTACAGTTGTTTCCAAAGAATGCAACGTATTATTTCTGTCAAGCAGAGGTTCCTAGGGCGCTTGCTATAGGCGATTTAATCAGCATATCAAAAAAGTTGGGTTACGAAGGCCATTATTTTAACACGGTGAAAGAGGCTTTTGAAATGGCAATGGCTAGCTGCCAAGAAGCTGAAATTGTATATGTTGGTGGTAGCAATTTTGTGGTTGCTGAAATACTTTGATTTTTTTTTAATTTCTGATTGTCATAATATTCTATTCTTGTATATTTGCACTCCGAATTTTTCGGGCGATTAGCTCAGTTGGTTCAGAGCACCTCGTTTACACCGAGGGGGTCGGGAGTTCGAATCTCTCATCGCCCACAAAGCCTAAAGTCCATCACGAAAGTGTTGGACTTTTTTTTGTTTTACACCATGGTGCTTGCTCACGTTCTATTTACAATCTAATTCGTGCAAGTTTTGGATTAAGAATACAAAAATCAATTAGCGAATCTTTAGCAATATCCTTAAACAACGCAATAAGTTTCGGAGTTAGTAATTTACCAAAGACAAGACCATACAGTTCTCTGCGAAGTATTTCCTGCCAAGTAGGTTTGGTTTATTTTATAAAAAAATGAAAAGGTTTATTTAAGTAGCTGTGCAAATGTCTCTATTGAAACAAATTTGAATAATTCGAAAAGCCAACTAAGGTTAAGCCTAAGAATATCATTAATTTCGTCTTCTTCACGAGGCATTAGCTTCCCGACTTCTCGGGACAGGCAACTTCGCTAATGCCATTGATATTTTTGAGGCATTAGCTCAGTTGGTTCAGAGCACTACCTTGACAGGGTAGGGGTCACTGGTTCGAATCCAGTATGCCTCACAGCCAAAGCTTGACACAAAGTGTCGAGCTTTTTTATTTTCTATGAACGAAACTTGTTTCAGTGAGCAAAGAAAATGAAAAAGTGAAACGAACGAAGTGAGTTATGCTTTGGATGGGCACAAGAGGCTCTTACTTGGATCACCGAAGGTCATCCAGTATGCGTCATAAAGAAAAATCCAACAAAAAATGTTGGTTTTTTGTCTTTCAAAAAGGAGTTGCTATTTAGTGGCATAAGCTAAAACGATTAAAAATAACAACAAAAGGACTGAAAAATGCTATTTGGCAAGGTACTGATTAATCATTATCTTACCGCCTTCATAAATCTGACAAGTTGCCTAATAGAACAGTACACTATATCACTCGAATTATTGAAGAAGCCTTCAAAACAGAAGATGGCCGCAGCTTTAAACGAACTGCAGTAATCGAAAAATTTAAAGGTCAATCAAAACTAAGTACTAAGAAACTTGGAGCTCCTGATTTAAAAGAGATATATAAACAGATAAATGAAAAAGAGAACCTAAACTTATCACATTGCTACTTTAAAGATTTTTCACTCAAAACATATCGAACATTATACAATATTGATGATGGAGCCCCGGTTAAATTAACATCATTTCAAGCAGACCACTCTTTTTTTGAAAGTGAGTATGGTACAGACTTTTCATACGCTGAATTTGGTGGCCAGTCTAGCTCGTTTGCTTATAGCACCTTCAATTTAGGAAGAGTGAATTTCAACTATACCAAGTGTGCCACAAATCTAAATTTTAACCATTCTGAATTCAACCTTGAAGAGCTGAGTTTAAAGTTTGCAGAATTTGAAGAGGGTGACATTCGGTTTTCAGGAGCCAATTTTAATTGTACTGACCTAATGTTTACCAACACTAACTTTGGTAAAGGCAATGTAAATTTTAGGCAAGCAAATTTCGGTGAGAGTCATGTCAGTTTTCAATACGCAAGATTTGATAATGGAGACGTTACCTTTGACAAGTCCAAGTTTAGAGGAGATTTTATCGATTTTAGAAAAGTAGAGTTTGGAAACGGTAAGACCGATTTTAAACGAGTAGATTTTGGAAATGGGAACATTAACTTCTCAGAATCAGAATTCAAAGTAGGTAAAATAAGTTTTAGATCATCATTATTCGGAAGTGGTGAAAAAAAGTTTGAAAATGTAGATTTTGGAGATAACGACGTGTATTTTGATGATACTGTTTTTAAGGAAGGCTTGCTTTGCTTTAAAAATTCGACTTTCAAACTACTTTCGCTTGCAGACTGCAACTTGGGCGGGCATTGTGACTTTAGAGTAAAAAAGGGAAACTTCTTAGATTTATCTTATTCTGTCATTAAAGATGTTGTAGACTTTCATGCTGGCAACTCGGACATGTATCTCAAAACATTGAAAATAGAAGGTATTAAGAACATGGGAAAACTTTTTATTTCATGGAAGAAGAACGATGCTTTTCACTTGATTCAATCTCAAAAGCTCTCCTCCTTTGAAAGTAAGGCAAACCAGTTCCATATTTTAAAAGAAAGTTTCCATCAGAACGGTAAGTTTAATTCCGAGGACAGTGCCTACGTGGCATTTAAAAGGTATGAAATGGCTTCTGACAGAAAATTAGGCAAAGAGGCAGGAGGCTTTCAATTCTTCAAATCTGAAATATCTTATTTCTTTAGGTGGCTCGTTTTCGATAAAGCCGGGTTATTTGCTACAGCTCCTCTACGTGTTTTTATCAGCATGATTGTGGTGCTAACGTTCTTTTCCTTGCTTTATGCTATCCTCCCATTCTTTGTCGATGCAGCAATTCTTCCATCCGTTGAGCATACAGGAGAGTTAAGCCGCCTTGGTACAGCTTTCTATCATAGTGCAATCACATTCTTTACCATCGGGTACGGTGATTATTTCCCCTCCGGTCATATCACTTGGCTTTCTGCAATAGAGGGCTGGGCAGGGGTATTTTTGATGTCCTACTTTACGGTAGCTTTCGTAAGAAAAATACTTCGATAACTATTTTATATCGTCAGGAATAGCTTCTGAATCTACCAAAGGCGGGTGCTTTTGAAGTTGTTTGTTCCGTTTATCAATCTCACTCATCATTCTTGCCGCCTCTCCATTGTCAATTCTTCCTCTTTTTTGAAGACGTTCTATGGTTTTTGATTCGTAGTTTAATAATGAACGAATTGCCTGAGTCGTTGATACCGCCTTATAGACTCCGGGGTACTGCTTTCTAAGGTTTCGAATGAATGTTTGACCTTCAATTCTGTTACCATTAATTTCACTTTCAATAGTTTCCAAAGCTATTTTATCGTCTTTGCCAGAAGCCATTAAACTTTCCACAAGCCGCAAACTTTCTTCTTGAGCCAAAATAAAACTCACAGCACAATCGTAGCTTAAGCTCATCCGATCCAAATACCAGTTTTTTGCCATGTCACCGATTACCGGGTAGCTTTTAATTTTATTCAAAATTGTCGGCACCGCCCAGCTTTCTTCTAAATCCTTGCGTTGATCTAAACCTTCTTTCCCACCTTCGTCTAATAAATGACTGATATTATCACTGAGAATCTTCACAGCTTCAGGTCCTAACAATCCATCTTTAAATTGATGCCAATAGCTACTCTTTTCTGCCTCCAGAAAACGTTTTCGTAGCTCAGCAATATTTTCCTTCTCTGCTACTCCTTGTTCATCTGCTAAAACTTGAGGCGCCCGTGGCAAGTACTTACGCACTGCCTCCCAATCTGACCTTTTAATGTAACGATCCGACTTTAATCTTTCAATTTGGTTTTTTGTACTATCATGCAGGTAGTCTCTCGCATTCGTCAGCATTTGAGCCTTCGCCGGGCTTACTTTGGTAAGTCCTATGGCTTGAACAATATATTTAATGGTTGAAGCATTAATCAAAAGGGTCAGCGTCACAATTCCTGCAGTAAAAAACAAAAATTGATCTTTTATTTCTTTTGAGATGAACTGATCATCAACTCCGGCAACAATTAAAGCTAGTGCCAGACCGATAGCTCCTCTCAACGCTCCAAACCAAACAATAATTGCATCGCTTTTGGGCAACCCATATCCGGATCGATTCATTAAAGGATACAATACGAAAATTACTAAGGCCCTGACCACATGAATTCCCACATAGAATATACCCAATAACATAAAATCGTTCAAACTAAAAACACTTCGTTCCGCTACCACGATTCCTACAATTAAGAAGATTAAGCAGTTGGCTATAAAACCTGCTAATTCCCAGAATTCGTGCATAAAATGCTCCACTTGTGGACTAATTCTTGACCTTCCAACACCTCCTATAATCAAACCTAAAGCAACAAGACCCAAAACACCAGAGACATGGAAAGTATGCTCAGCAACGTAAAATGTCAAATATGCCGCAGCAATTACTAGACTAGTTTCAACTAAGGCATCATTAAAAACATTTCTAATCCACCTCAGTACGATGAAACCAAACAATCCGCCTATAAAGAGACCTCCAAAGGCAACTCTAAAGAATTCTACAATCGGGCTATTATCCGAAGCTTCTCCAGTTATACCTAAAAAGAATACCATAAACAGCACAATTGCAGTACCATCATTTAGAAGTGATTCCCCTTCAATCAAGGTCCCCAATTTTTTACTTGCCCCTAAATCTTTCAGTAGTGCTACAACTGCAACCGGGTCAGTTGCGCTAACGATCGCCCCAAACATTAACGCCAATGGCCAATTCCAGGCTCCTAAACCTATGCCTGCATATTTTAATCCCATAGCCGTTGCCGCAGTTAAACCTAAAGCCATCAATATTCCAGGTACTGCTAATAGTATTGCATTGGTCGAAGTTTTCTTGAAGGTATGCAAATCCATTGCATAGGACGCTTCAAAAATCAAAATCGGTAAAAAGATAAAAAGCAACATATGTGGGTCCATGTGTGCAGCAAAATCAATCGACTTACTAATTGCGGTAAACTCAAATTCGAAATTAAATAAATGAAACCCTCCAAAATAGCCCAGTCGATTTACAACTCCTAGCACCAATCCTATAATTAATAGAAGAACAGTGAACGGAAACGGGCTCTTTTTTACAAAATGCCTTGTTGCTACTCCTATAATAATTGCTAGTATAATAAATAATAAAGGAGCAGTATCTGTTGTGTGTCCTTCTTCATGCTCCCCACTATGATGCTCTGCTTCCTGTATCTCTGCTGTTCCACTAGATTCCGAATGGTGATCTTGTTCGAATAAAATGACAGTTCGATGGTCATCATTTTGACCGGCTAGAGCATTTAGACTTATGGTAAAAAAGCTAATAAAAAATACACTTAAACAAACAAATATGTTCACCTTCATAGTTCCTAATTTTAAAAATGCTAAATATAATTACATATTTCCAAACTATAAAGCCCTGATTCCCATCTCGTTTTAGCATGCGTTAAATTTTCTTAACAAATCGTTTGTTAACTAATTTTTTTAGGGTAGATTTGAATGCCCCTTTTTTAAGAGGTTTAACTATTTTATTAATTAAAAACACACTTATGAGAAAAATTACATTCTCGTTGTTCCTTAGCCTTGGACTATTGTCATTTATGGCTAATGCGCAATACACTTACGACAATTTAGGTCCTGATCCATATTCAAGTTCAAACTTCTTGTTTACCGGTTCTGGATTTACCACTACAGGTTTTTCCAATATTCATGCTTATAATGCAGGAGGAACCGGCAATACATGGTCAAGTGTTCAAACGCTGCCATTTGCCTTTGATTTCTTCGGTACTCCGGTAACCCATTTTATTGTTAGCAAAAACTACCTTGTGTCTTTTGACACTTCGAGAGCAGGACTACCTGTTAATGCTGGCTTAAATGATAACACAGCATTGCCAAATGCCGGCCTACCAGATAATACAATCTCTATTTTTTGGGATAATTTCGCTAATGGTTCAGCATCTTTAGGCACAAACGATAATGTTTGGACAGGTGTTTTTGGTACAGCCCCTAATAGACAGTTTTATGTAAAGTATTATAGTTACGAGACGGGAGGAAGATCTTTTTCTTACGGACACTTAGTATTAGAAGAAGGGACTAACAACATTTATATGATTGATAACTACATGGGTGGAACCGGAGGATCGATGACTATAGGTGTTCAGAAAGATACTGCAACTGCAGTTCAAGTCGCAGGTTCTCCTAATATTTCTCCTATTGTTACCACTTCAAGTTGGACTGCTTTAGAATATTACACTTTTTCTCCAAGACTATTATCTCCAAACGAAGCAGGTATTTCTTCAGTAGATGCCCCATCACAGCCATTCGCTCCGGGTATGCAGACAGTTACTGCAACGTTAACCAATCACGGTACCGCAGCATTAACGTCTGCGAATATCGATTGGTCAGCAAATGGCGTTGCGCAAACAGGAACTACTTTTAGTGGTTCACTCGCACCTAATGCAACAACATCTATAAACTTAGGAATGTACAATTTCACAGGAGTTACAAACTTATCCGTTTGGAGTTCTTTACCGAATGGTGTAGCAGATCCTTATACTGCGAATGATACGACTATGGTAACGTTAGTTACTTCAATGGCAGGAGGAGTTTATACTATTGATGGTACACAAGCTGCTTCAGCAACTAATTTTATCAATTTTGCTTCAGCTGTAACTGCAATGTCTGGAGGAATTTCAGGAGCAGTAACGTTTAACGTTGCGGCAGGAACCTATAACGAACAAGTTTCTATCGGTTCTATTATTGGTAGTAGTGATACAAATACAATTACTTTTAACGGTGCTTCTGCTGCTTCAACCATTTTAACACACGATAAATCAATCAGAAATTCAACCCTTAATTTAAATGGCACTTCTGATATAACTATCAAAAACATGACCATTGCAGCTACGGGAGGCTCGCAATCTTGGGCTATTCATATTTGGAATGACGCCAATGATGTAATTATCGATAGCAACATTATTACCACTCCTGTTGGAACTACATTTGATGTGGTTGGTATCATGGTTTCTGGTTCTGAAACTAGCGATAACACAACTGCTGATGTTGATGACATTACCATTTCAAACAACACTGTAACAGGGGGTGAAAGAGGAATTTCAATTTATGGAAACTTTACGGCTTCCTCCCGTAGTCAGAATTTGACAATTCACAATAATGATGTTCAAAATGCTGACGATAACGGGTTTTATATCGTAGGATATAACAATGTTACCATTACTGACAATTATGTTGATGGCCTAACAAACGCCTTTAGTGACGGAATGTATTCTTCTGACTTAGAAAACTTCACTATTACTGGCAACAGATTTAAAGGTGGAGACAATGGAATCGAAGCGAGAGACTACAATTTTGATAATACGGTCACATCAAAATCGTTAATTGCAAATAACATGTTTATTGGAGGTGACGACGGTCTTTATTTTGATGATGTAGAAGAAGTAGATGTATTTCACAATTCATGTGTTGGTGCTGATTATGGTGTTTATGTTAATGATGATGCCAATGTAGATTTTAGAAATAACATTTTCATGAGTGATGGAGGCGACATTGCATATTACTCATTAGATGCCTCTACTACTGTTACCTTAGACTACAACTTATATTATACAACTGGTGCTACTTTAGCAAAATTTGGCACACCAACCTATGCAGATTTAGCAGCTTTCCAAGCTGGACAAACTGCATTGAATGTAAATTCAGTTTCCGGTGACCCTGTATTTTTAGACCGAACTGCAGACTTACATGCGGCGGGAACTACTGCTAATGACGCAGGAGACAACACAGTTGGTATCACAGTGGATTATGATGGTGACACAAGACCATTAGCTCCTTCAACAACGGTTGATATTGGTGCAGATGAATTTGCTCCACCTGCATGTGCATCCCCAGGTAGTTTAGCATCAAATGGTGTAACAGCAACAACTGCTAGTTTAACTTGGGTAGAAAACGGAACAGCAACCCGTTGGGAAGTAGAGTATGGTGCGCTTGGATTTGCTTTAGGTACAGGCACAAGAGACACAACATCTTCTAATCCTTTTAGTATTAGTGGACTGACATCGAGTACAGATTACGAGTATTATGTTCGTTCAATTTGTGGGGTCGGTGATTCTAGTGCTTTTGCTGGACCTGGAAGCTTTACAACGGCATTCCAATGTCCTGCAGGTGCAACTTGCGCTACTTACACAGCGGGTGACATCCCAACGGACAATGCGGTTTCTTACCCAGCACCATCTAGTTGTCCAGGAAGTCTATCGTTAGTTATCCCTGCGGGAGATCAAATTGATAGTATTTCTACCTTCTATGACATGACCGCTGCAGGTGGTGCATGGATGAGTGAGCAAGGTTCGTATTTGTACTCTCCTACTACGATGAACTTTGAAGCTTCAGGTAATAATGGTTCAGGAACTTCTGCAGGTACATTCAGTTACTCTAGAGATGGCTTAACATTTGCTAATGGCGTCACCGGAACCGTAGCAATTGAAATGCATGCAGAGCGCTCTTGGGGCGGATCTGGATGTGGAACAGCACAAAACAAGGTAGATAATGGCACTTGGACGGTGATTGCATATCACAGCCCAGCACCATTAGCCCCAATTTCTTTACCAATTACTTGGGATAATGGCGCTACTGTTGACTTAACTACAATTGATTTTGGTGGAAACACTTCTACTTTAGTAGCTGATCCAACAAATGCAAGTAACACTGTACTTCAATCTATTAAAGGTGCAGGTGCACAAACTTGGGGTGGTACTACATTTGGAGATTCATTAGCAACACCGATTGCTTTTGCTTCAGGAATGACTACCATAAGAGCAGTTGTTTATTCTCCAACATCAGGTATTGAAGTTAGATTAAAAGTTGAAGACAAAACAAATCCTGCTATTAGTGTTGAAACTGGTGTACAAACCATGGTTGTTAACGGATGGGATACTTTAAGTTTCAACTTTACCAACAATGCCGCAGGTACGGGAGCAATTAACTTTGCGAACACCTACGATAAAATGTCAATTTTCTACAACTTCGGTGTTTCACCGACTGCTGCAGAAACATTTTATGTTGATTACGTAGAAGACGTAAGCGCTAATGCAGCACCTCCAGTTCCTGCTAAAGCAGCAATTGCTTTACCAATAACTTGGGATGATACAGCGAATGTTGACTATTCTGTAATTGACTTTGGTGGTAATAACTCAATGTCAGTTGCAGATCCAACAAATGCAACAAACATTGTTTTACAATCAATCAAAGGCGCAGGTGCACAAACTTGGGGTGGTACTACATTTGGAGATAGTTTAGCGTCAGCTATTCCTTTCTCTGCAGGTAATACTACCATTAGAGCGGTTGTTTATTCTCCAACTGCAGGAACACCTGTCAGATTAAAAGTAGAAGATTATAACAATCCCGCCATCAGTGTTGAAACTGAAGTGTTAACTACAGTAGCTAACGGATGGGATACATTGAACTTTGATATGTCGGTTCAAGCACCAACGACTGCTGCAATTAATTTTGCAAATACCTACAACAAAATGTCAATTTTCTACAATTTTGGTACTTCACCAACAGCTGCAGAAACATATTATGTTGACTATGTAGAGTTTGGAAATCCGCCAAACGTAATCGGCATTCCTTATACACAGAATTTTGACGCCTTCCCAGCAGGAAATATTTCTTCTGAAGGATGGACAAATTCTAGAGGAAGTTCAGTTCCTGATTGGACTGCAGGTGGTTCAACAGGTTCTTCAGGTACAGGTCCATTACAAGATCATACAACTGGAACAGGACTATTTGTTTATACTGAAACATCCGGAACCACAGCTGGTGTAGTAGATACGCTATCAAGTCCAGCGGTAACATTCACTGCTACTAATACTTCAATAGAATTAAATTATTATTATCACATGCATGGTTCTACCATGGGAGATTTACAAGTTTGGGTTGATACGAATGGAGTTTGGGATTCATTAACTACATATGTAGGTCAGCAACAAGCAAATCAAGCTGACCCTTGGATGAAGGGCTCTCATATTTTGAATGGCTACGAAGGACAACAAGTAACAGTCCATTTCTTAGGAGTTTCAGGAGCATCTTTTAGATCAGATATGGCAGTTGATGATGTAACACTTGACATTCCACCATCATGTATTGAGCCTAGTTCTCTTGTTACTACTTCTATTGGGGCTGACTCAGCTGTACTAGGATGGACGGAAAACAATGCGGCAACAACTTGGGAAGTTGAGTGGGGTCCTGTAGGGTTTACCCCAGGAACAGGAACTGTAGTAAGCGCTAATGCTAATCCTTTTACTTTAAGTGGATTATCAACTCTAACAGAATATAGTTGGAGAGTTCGCTCATTATGTAGTCCAACTGATAGCAGTTTATGGTCAGTGATGAGTAGCTTCAAAACGGCATTCCAATGCCCAGCAGGTGCCATTTGTAACACGTATACTGCAGGTGACATTTCAACAGATGATGCCGTTAGTTATCCTGCACAATCAGCTTGTCCAGGTTCAATGGATCTAATTATTCCAACAGGTAATCGTATTGATAGTGTAAGATCATTCTACGACATGACCGCTCAAAATGGAGCATGGATGTCTGAACAAGAGTCTTACTTATACTCGCCTACTACTATGAATATTGAGCCGGGCGCTAGCGCGGGTGCAGGTAACGGAGCAGGTACTATGAACTATGACCGAAGCGGATTAACCTTCGCTAATGGTGGTGTTGATACCGTTGTTGTTGAATTGCACGCGATAAGAACTTGGAGTTCAGCAGGAAACGCTGGTTGTAGTACTTTCAACAACAAAGTAGACAGTGCATCATGGACAGTAGTCGCATATTACAGCGCAATTCCATTATGTTTAGAGCCTACCGGATTAACCGGAACTGGAACCGGTACTACTACTGCATCAGTTTCTTGGACTTCTGCTAATACACCGGTAGCGCCTAGTTATGAAGTAAGTTATGGCCCAGTTGGATTTACTGCAGGTGCAGGAACTCAAGTTACTTCAAGTACTACTAGTACAACCTTAACCAGTTTAACAGCAAGTACTACTTATGACTTTTATGTCAGAGCGAACTGTGGTGCTACAAGTACAAGTCCTTGGAGTCTTGTAGGAAGTTTTGCAACCTTTAACGGGGTTCCTTATTTCCAAGACTTTGAAGCGTTTACAAATGGTTCTCCGAGCAGTGAAGGATGGTCGAACTTTAAGACATCAAACCCACAGTGGTTGGTTGACCAAGGTACTACTCCTTCAGCTGGTAGTGGAACAGGTCCAACTGTAGATCATACCACAGGTACTGCAACAGGAAGATTTGTTTACTTAGAGACTTCTGTACCGGGAGTAGCGGGAGATGCAGATACTTTGTATTCAGCTGTAATTTCAGTTGGTGCGAATCAAAATGTACTAGAGTTGAGTTATTGGTATCACATGTTTGGAGCAACCATTGGTTCATTAGAAGCGTGGGTTGAAGATTCTTCTGGAGCTTTAACTCAAGTTGGAACAATAGTAGGTCAGCAACAAACTGTGACAGCGGATCCTTATCTACGCGCTAAACACGTGGTAAATGGTTTCGCTAACCAAACAATTCGATTGGTATTTGTCGGTGTTAGAGGAACTTCTTTCACGGGTGATATTGCGATTGATGATGTAAGGTTAGACTTACCTCCTGCTGCTGAAGTTGGAATCACAGACATATTAAGACCATCATCAGGATGTGGCTTAGGTGCTGATTCTGTTGAAGTAGAGATTACCAACTTTGGTAGTGCAGCTCAAACAGGATTCAATATTGGATATTCTATTAACGGAGTTGCTATTACACCTGAGACGGTTTCTGCAACACTTGGTGCGGGTATGACGATGAATTATACTTTCAGTACTACTGCTGCATTAGGAACTTCAGGAACATATGACATAGAAACGTACACATTGTTGACAGGTGATGCTGATACATCAAATGATACATTAGGTGTTACTGTTAATAGTTTTGCGTCAGTTTCTGCTTTCCCATATGCTACGAGTTTTGAAACAAGCAACGACAGTTGGTTTGCAACTGGAGACGCTTCTTGGGAGCTTGGTGCACCGATTGGTTTCGTTATTGACACTGCTGCGAATGGAACTCAAGCTTGGGTTACTGACCTTGATGCAGCCTACGGTGATGGCTTAAACGCATTCCTTACTAGTCCATGTTTTGACTTCTCAACTGTTGCTAATCCAGCCATTAACTTAGATATCTGGTATGATATTGAATCACAATGGGATGGCGCATTCTTGCAAGCTACTACAGATGGAGGAGCAACTTGGAATACAATCGGAAACGAAGGTGATATCATTAACTGGTACAATGATACTTCTAGAGTTGCTGTAGATAACAACTACAGTGCATTCGGAGATTCTTGGACAGGCGATGGTTCAATTTCCGGTGTAAATGGTACTAATGGATGGATTGAGGCTTCTCATGAACTTAACGGACTTGGAGGTCAAGCCAACGTTCAATTGAGAATAGTATTCTCTTCTGATGCTAACACGAATGGTGATGGAATGGGAGTTGATAACATAGAAATCTATGATAGAGACCCTTCTTATCCTATTGCATTGTTAAATACGGAAGACGCCTCAGGTGTTGCAGATTCATTAAATGTTGATGCATGGACTAGCGGTATCGTTGTCGGCATTGATTTGGATGGCAACAACGGAATATCTTTCACCATTATTGATGATGAGAGTGGTTTCCAAGAAGGAATGAATATTTTCAACTTCAATGATGTAAGTAATTATGTTGTTACAGAGGGTGATGAAATATTGGTTCATGGAGACATTATTCAATTCAGAGGATTGACTGAATTATCACCAGATTCAATCTTGGTACTTTCCACAGGAAATAATATCCCTACTCCTATTGTAGTGAGCAATCTTGATGAAACGACCGAATCAAAATGGTTAAGCATTCCAACTAGTTGGGTTTCTTTAAGCACCAGTGGTTCTTTCAGTTCTAACATTGATTTAACCAATGGAGTTGATACCATCACCATGAGAATAGATTCAGACACAGACATCAATGATAGCTTAACAGCATCAGGAATGCCAATTGTGCCTGGAGATACCATCTGTGGATTATTTGGAATCGGTGGTCAATATGCAAGCTCAACAAGCGCTCCGTTCTTAGATGGGTATCAAATTTTCCCAATGAGATGGTCAGACTTAACAATTTGTAGATTGTCTACAGGAATTGAGAATGTTGATGTTGAAACTTCAAGATTCAGTTTAGTTCCAAATCCAACAAATGGTTTATTTGAAATTAGATCTAGTGGATTCAATAACTCTACAGTTAATATTTCGATTCGAGATATCAGTGGCAGATTGATTTCATCTGAGATTGTAAATAATGCCAATGGAAACTTTACTAAGTCATTTGACTTAAACGAAGAATCTGCAGGTATTTATTTCATCACCATTGTTGATGGAGAAAGTATAATCAATGAAAAGTTGATTCTTAAATAGAGGCTTTCAATTGTAATACCGAAAGCGCCTCGATATTCGAGGCGCTTTTTTTTATGCGCAATTTTCAAAAAACAGTTTGCTAGACCTCTTAAAAAAATTAAGTTTGAAAAAAATATACGACTATGAATAAGTTCATTCTTGCCATTGCTCTTACCCTAGGAATTGCATCATGCAGCACAAAACAGAATACAGGAGAATCTGACGCAGAAAAAACACTACCATTCCCATTAACTAATCTAGATACAACCGTATCTCCCTGTGAAGACTTTTATCAATATGCAATTGGAGGATGGTTAAAAGACAACCCAATTCCTTCGACTGAAAGCAGGTGGAGCAGCTTTAATGTAGTTACAGATTCAAATAATGCCAAACTAAAAAAAATATTCACAGAATTTTCTTCTAAGGAATTTACAAAAGGTTCAATGGAGCAGAAAATAGGAGACTTTTACAAAAGTGTAATAGATTCTGCAACAACTGAAAAAAGGGGGCTTGAGCCTCTTGAAGAGCTTTTACAAGAGTTGGAGGAAGTTTCAACAACTGAAGAGTATATAGAACTTACCGCAGCATGGAAGTCTTTTGGAATTAGCTCATTTAATAGCATTTACGTTGGCCAAGATGACAAAAACAGCAGCGAATACATTACATTTCTATCACAAGGAGGCCTAGGACTACCAGATGTTTCATACTACACAAATACGGACCAAAAGGCTGTTGAAATACAAGAATCATACAAGGCCTATATGGCACAAATTCTTGAAATGGCAGGTCAAGAAAACACAGAACAAGCGGCACTTACAATTTACTACATGGAAAACTCTTTGGCGAAAGTGTCGATGACAAGAGTGGAGAGAAGAAACCCGGAATTAACGTATAATAAAATGAGTTTTGCTCAGCTGCAAAAACTTGTTGATGAATTAGAATGGAATGCTTACTTCTCAATTTTAGGATTTAAAAACATTGACAGCGTTGTTGTCGGTCAACCGCAGTTTTATAAAGGGCTTAATAGAATGTTAAAAGATATTTCTGTAGATGATTGGAAATTATATTCGAAGTGGAAACTCATCGATTCTTATGCACCATACCTGAATTCCGAATTTGTGAATGCAAATTTTGAATTTTACAAAAAAACACTAAGTGGAACGGCGGTTATGAAATCTAGAGAAGAGCGAGCCCTAAGACAAGTAAGCTCAGGATTAGGAGAACTCGTGGGCAAAGCTTTTGTGGAAAGACACTTTCCCAAAGAGTCAAAAGAAGATGTAAGGCAAATGGTAGAGAATTTACGAGCTGTTTTTAAAGAAAGAGTGAAAAACTTGGACTGGATGAGCAAAGAAACTAAGGAAAAAGCTCTCGGGAAATTAGACGCTTTCAAAATGAAGATTGGATATCCCGACGAATGGACAGATTTCTCTAAATTAGAAATTACTTCAGCTGACTTAGTGCAAAATATAATGAACATCAGAAGGTTTAATTTCTATGAAATGATTGAAAAGCTTGGTCAACCGGTAGACAAAAACGAATGGTTTATGTCCCCACAAACTGTGAATGCCTATTACAGTTCCTCTCAGAATGAAATTGTATTTCCAGCAGGAATTCTACAACCTCCCTTCTACTCTATTGATGCTGATGCAGCATTGAATTACGGAGGAATTGGTGCGGTAATAGGACACGAATTTAGCCACGGTTTTGATGACCAAGGAAGCAAATACGACGCTAAAGGAAATTTAGCGAATTGGTGGACAGAAGACGACAGAGCTAGATTTGAAGAACGAGCAAATGTGGTTGTAGAACAATTTAATGGCTTCTATCCACTACCTGATTTACATGTAAATGGAGAACTGACGTTAGGAGAAAACATTGCTGACTTAGGTGGTGCTACCATGGCTTTTCATGCCTTAGAAAAGGAGCTTGTAAGAGTTGGTAAACCTGAGCCTATTGATGGCTTCACCTATCAACAACGTTTCTTTTTAGGTTGGGCTCAAGTATGGCACATGAACATGACAGAAAAGGAACTACGTAAACGAATTGCTACCGACTCTCACTCTCCCGGAGAATATAGAGTAAAAGGACCGTTGGCAAACATGAGTGAGTTTGCTGAAGCTTTCGGATGCGAATCTAGTGACCCAATGGTAAACACTGATTCAGCAAAAGCTGTGATTTGGTAAAATGAAGGAAGAAGAAAAAGAGCCAAACGGTTTTTCCAAAGCCAAACAGCAAACAGAGGAACTTCTGGAAAACGGAGAGAAACTGTCTAAGCTGATAGATGAAGCAAAAGAGAAAGCTGAAGAAAAAAAAGGAAAATTAAAAAGCGCTTGGAGTGACCTCCAAGCGCTCTTGAGACTGGTGTTAGCGTGGTGGAAGAAGGAGTACCAAGAGGTGCCTTGGAAAACAATATTATACGCGGCAACTGCAGTTTTTTACTTTGTTACGCCACTAGATTTTATTCCAGACTTTATCCCTCTTAGCGGTTTCTTAGATGATATTACCGTTATAGCATTTGTAACCAACTCGTTGAAAACTGACATTGAAAAATTTAAGGAGTGGGAAAGTTTACCAGAAGATGAAAAATAAGTTATGGCAAGTTTGGCAATACCTCTTGTATCTGCAACGGTGCGTTCACTTGCATGGGATTCACTCCCCTTTTGTTTTTGAACTGCACGAAAAGTTATTCAAAGAAAAGGCGAAATTCTATGCTTTCAGCGAAATAGAATCTATTCGAGCGAAACTTTTACTTACTCAAAAAAAGCTTATTATTAATGATTTAGGAGCAGGGTCCACTCTAAATTCATCGAAAGAAAGAACGATACGAACCATTGCTAAAAACAGTTTAAAACCTGCTAAAACAGCCCAATTACTCTATCGATTTATTCATCATTTTAAACCAAAGCAAATCGTAGAGCTTGGCACCTGTTTAGGCATCACAAGCGCCTATGTTGCTAAGGCGAACGCTAAAGGTCAACTTACTACTTTGGAAGGTGCCGAAGAACTTGCCAAGGTTGCACAAATTAACTTCAACAAACTGAACATTGAAAACGTGAGCCTTGTAGCCGGTAACTTCGATCAAACGTTTCAACCTACATTAAATCGTTTGCAATCGGTTGATTTTGTATTTTTTGATGGCAACCATCGTAAGGAGCCAACGCTGCGCTATTTTGAGCAAGCGTTACGGTTTGCTAACGAACAAAGTATATTTGTTTTTGACGACATTTATTGGTCTAAAGAAATGACCCAAACGTGGAAAACGATTCAAAAGCACCCAAGCGTTACCGTTACCATTGACTGTTATGCCATGGGTTTCGTATTTTTCAAAACCGACCAAGCTAAACAACATTTTACCGTTTATCATTAAGCCGTTTCACATTGTGTTTAAAGAATTACTTTTGAGTTAATATGGAATCAAAACCGATTATTGATATAGAGAAACTTGTTCGGAACTTCCGTTTGGGAAAACAAGAAATTAAAGTTTTAAAGGAAATATCGTTTTCCATTCAAAAAAACGAATACGTAGCCTTAATGGGACCTTCAGGCTCTGGAAAGTCCACACTAATGAACCTATTAGGTTGCTTAGATACTCCCACTTCAGGAACATACGTTCTCAATAATCAAGACGTTAGTCAGCTTTCTGACGATGATTTAGCGCAAATCAGAAACAAAGAAATTGGATTTGTATTTCAAACATTTAACCTGTTACCTAGAGCAACGGCTCTAGACAATGTAGCACTTCCATTAATTTACGCCGGTCTATCGAAAACAAAAAGAGACGAGCGAGCGGTAGAGGTTTTAACAGAAGTAGGCTTAAGTGATCGGATGGAACATAAACCAAACGAACTTTCCGGTGGTCAGCGCCAACGGGTAGCGGTTGCTAGAGCATTGGTCAACTCTCCTTCTATTATTTTAGCAGATGAGCCAACAGGTAATCTCGACTCAAAAACTTCTTATGAAATAATGGGACTGTTTGATACCATTCACAAGGCAGGAAACACAATTATTCTAGTTACACATGAAGAAGACATAGCTCAGCACGCACATCGAATTATTCGATTAAGAGATGGAAATATTGAAAGCGATGAGCTAAATAAATCCATCACCTCCTTCGAAAAATAGGATTACGATTTAATTAACGAATCATTCCTTTTCACAAATAGCTGAACAATTCAATAGTACATGCGTATTCTTGTACGAGAATAAGAATCAAAAGAAAAGAATCTTCAATACATGAAAATATATACCAAAAAAGGCGACAACGGAACAACCTCATTAATTGGAGGTAAGAGAGTCCCAAAACACCATTTAAGAATAGAATCTTACGGCACAGTAGATGAATTAAACTCATACATCGGGTTGATTCGAGACCAAAACATTGCTAAAGAAGATATTGAAGTACTCTTAGAAATTCAAGATAGATTGTTTACCATCGGATCCCATTTGGCAGCAGAGCCAGGAAAATCAAAAATGGTACTGCCAGAATTATTTGAAAAGGATATTACCTTTTTAGAAGATGAAATTGATCGTATGGATGACAACTTGGAGGAAATGAGGTCATTTGTCCTGCCCGGAGGGAATACAGTAGTGTCGTACTCTCATATTGCCCGGTGTGTTTGCAGAAGAGCAGAGCGCATATCCGTGCATTTATCAGAAGAAAGTGAAGTGGACGAAAAGATCATTACTTACCTAAATCGTTTATCGGATTACCTTTTTACTTTATCGCGAAAATTGACGAAAGATTTAGACGCAAATGAAATAGCCTGGGTACCAAAAAAATAGCTATCTGCTGATTAGCAGAAAACTAAGATGTTGAAAAGAAATTTTAAATACGTGATTTATAGAAGCAAAAAAATTACTTTTGCGAAGAATCAAAAAAGAGAAGGGAAATGTATTGGACATTAGAATTAGCTTCCTATTTGGAAGACGCACCTTGGCCAGCAACTAAAGACGAATTAATCGACTTTGCTATTAGAGCTGGAGCCCCATTAGAAGTAGTAGAAAATCTTCAAGAAATTGAAGATGAAGGAGAATCTTATGAAACCATTGAAGACATTTGGCCGGACTATCCAACGAAAGAAGACTTCTTCTTTAACGAAGACGAATACTAGTCATATAAAACTGATATAAAGGCTGTTTCATTTATTTGGAGCAGCCTTTTTTTATGCCCAAACGACATCTTGTCCGACTTTTAAAAAAGGTCTGACTATTGCCATAGGATAAGCACGATAGGAGCCCAAAAGCAGTCTTTAATTGATTAACTTTACTCTCGTTTTCATAAAAATTACCCAACAGAAACTATAACTATGTTCGGATCACTAACTAAAACTTTCCAAAAGCTAATGGGAAGTAAAGCAGACAGAGATTTAAAAGAAGTAACGCCAATGGTGGAGAAGATTAAGGCGGTTTTTCCCGCTTTAGCCAGCTTATCCAACGATGAGTTACGGGCCAAAACAGCAGATTTTAAAGCTCGAATCGATGCACACATTTCCGCTGAATTATCTAGTATTGAAGAGCTAAAAGCGAAAGTAGAGCAAACAGCTGATATTAACCAGAAAGAAGATCTTTATGCAGAAATCGATAAAATTGAAGGAAGCATAGATGGTAAAATAGAGGAAGTGTTGTTGGAAATTTTGCCCGAAGCATTTGCTGTGGTTAAAGAAACTGCTCGAAGATTTACAGAAAACGAAAGCATTGAAGTAACTGCTTCTGAAATGGACCGAAACCTCGCAGCAGAAAGAGATAGCATTGAGGTGAACGGAGACAAGGCAACTTGGGCGACCACTTGGAACGCAGCAGGTGCAGAAATTAAATGGGACATGATTCATTACGATGTTCAGTTGATTGGTGGAATTACCCTGCACACCGGAAAAATTGCTGAGATGGCGACAGGAGAAGGAAAAACATTAGTTGCGACCTTGCCTGTGTACTTAAATGCATTGGCAAGAAGAGGTGTTCATTTGGTTACGGTAAACAACTACTTGGCAAAAAGAGATTCCGAGTGGATGGGACCTTTGTTTGAGTTTCACGGTTTAACGATTGACTGTATTGATAACCATCAACCAAATTCGCCAGAGCGGAAAGCAGCTTATCAAGCTGACATAACTTACGGAACTAACAACGAATTTGGCTTTGACTACCTGAGAGATAACATGTCTCGTACTCCAGAAGAGTTGGTGCAGCGAAAGCCTCACTACGCCATTATTGATGAGGTAGATTCTGTTTTAATTGACGATGCAAGGACTCCTTTAATCATCTCCGGTCCTACTCCGAAAGGAGACATTCACGAGTTTGCCGAATTGAAACCGGTAATTGACAAATTGGTGAGTGCACAAAAGAAGTTAATTACCACCTTAATTGCTGATGCGAAGAAGAAATTAACAGCAGAAGGAGGCGATTCCAAAGAACAGAAAAAACTTTCAGAGGAAGGAGGAATGGCTTTACTTCGAAGTTTTAGAGGTTTACCAAAAAACAAAGCTCTAATTAAATTTTTGAGTGAACCGGGTATTCGAGCACAACTTCAGAAAACAGAGAATTTCTACATGCAAGATCAATCGAAGGAAATGCACTTGGTGGATGCTGAGTTGTTCTTTACCATCGATGAAAAAAACAACTCTATTGAATTAACAGAAAAAGGAATTGACTTGCTTTCCGGAACGGACGGAGATAAAGATTTCTTTGTGTTACCAGACTTAAGCACGCTACTAGAACAAGCAGAAAAGTCCGGAAAAAGTGACGACGAAATTGTTGCAGAAAAAGACCAAATTATTCAAGATTACTCGATTAAGGCGGAACGAATTCACACCATCAATCAGTTACTAAAGGCCTACACCCTATTCGAAAAGGATACCGAATATGTAGTGATGGACAACAAGGTTAAAATTGTTGATGAGCAAACTGGTCGGATCATGGAAGGCCGACGATATTCCGATGGGTTACATCAAGCGATTGAGTCGAAAGAAAATGTTAAAGTGGAAGCAGCCACGCAAACGTATGCGACTGTTACCTTGCAGAACTTCTTTAGAATGTACCACAAACTATCCGGGATGACTGGAACTGCTGAAACTGAAGCAGGAGAATTGTGGGATATCTATGAATTGGATGTGGTTGTAATTCCAACCAACCGTCCAATTGCCAGAGATGACCGAGAGGATTTGGTTTATAAAACTACTCGAGAAAAATACAACGCAGTTATAGCAGAAACAGAAACACTAGTAAAGGCAGGCAGACCTGTATTAGTAGGTACAACTTCTGTTGAGATTTCTGAATTACTGAGCAGAATGTTGAAGATGAAAAACATCAAACACAACGTTTTGAATGCGAAAATGCACCAAAGAGAATCTGAGGTGGTTGCGGAAGCAGGAAAATCAGGCGCGGTTACGATAGCTACCAACATGGCTGGTCGTGGAACGGATATTAAGCTTTCAAAAGAAGTAAAAGAAGCTGGTGGACTTGCAATTATTGGCACAGAACGTCACGAATCGAGACGAGTAGACAGACAGCTTAGAGGTAGAGCAGGTAGACAAGGAGATCCAGGTAGCTCTCAATTTTACGTATCGTTGGAAGATAACCTGATGCGTTTATTTGGTTCTGATAGAATTGCCAAATTAATGGATCGGATGGGCTTAGAAGAAGGTGAAGTAATTCAGCATTCCATGATTACCAAGTCCATTGAAAGAGCACAGAAGAAAGTAGAGGAGAACAACTTTGGCATTCGTAAAAGATTATTAGAGTATGATGATGTAATGAATTCTCAACGTGAGGTAATTTACAAACGAAGAAGAAATGCGCTTTATGGTGAAAGACTAAATGTAGACATTTCAAACATGATGTATGACTCCACCGGAACCATCGTGCAGTATGGGTTAGAGGGAAAAGATTTTGAAGATTTTAAATTTGAATTGATTCGGAACTTTAGCATGGACAGCCCTGTAAGTGAACAGGAATTCATGAACAGTAAAGAAGATGAGCTTACTGAAAGCATTTATGACATTGCTTATAAAAGCTACATGAATAAATCGGAAATGGTTTCTAGAACAGCCTTTCCTGTAATAAAAGATGTATACGAAAACGAATCAAATAGCTTCGAAAACATTGTTGTTCCATTTACAGATGGTAAGAAAACCATTCAAGTTGTGACGCCTTTAGAAGAAGCATATAAAACTGAAGCAAAATCACTCATTAATTCATTTGAAAAGAATGTAATCTTAGCCATGATTGACAATTCATGGAAAGAACATTTACGCGAAATGGATGACTTGAAGCAATCCGTTCAAGGTGCTGTTTATGAGCAGAAGGATCCCTTATTGATTTACAAGTTCGAAGCCTTTGAATTATTTAAGCAAATGATTGACCGAACAAACAAGGAAATCATCACTTTCTTAATGAAAGGAAATTTACCTCAACAGCAACAACCGCAGGTGCAGCAAGCAAATGCTTCGCGACAAGAACAACCTGCGTTACAAACCTCAAGAACTGAAACTCCTTCTTTTAGCAAAGGAAATGACGGAGGAAGGCAAACTGGAAATGCAGAAGCCCCAAGACCAAAACCACAGCCCGTTAGAGCGGAAGCAAAAGTGGGAAGAAACGAACCTTGTCCTTGCGGAAGTGGTAAAAAATACAAACAGTGCCATGGCAAATAATTATAATCTTTTTCAATTCCTCACCATTAAAATCAATGGCTTCTCGAATGCTACTTAGCAGTTCTGACTTTGGCTTGCAATAACCACCAGCTATAAAAGATTCATTCACGCCAATGTGAATGTAAAAATCACCTTGCTTGGATTGTTGATCCAAGCCTGCACCAAAATGGTCCTTGTACACTGGTTTGTTGGGGTGAAACATTAAATTATTATTGATCCTATTGATTCCCTTCTTCCCGGTTGTTGGCGTGTAGTCTTTATCCACTTTCGCCAACTTCAAGCTAAGTTGATCTAACCATGCAATGTGCGCATCTCTTATTTCATGGTAATATCTCCGATTGGCATCCATCCATTCTTTTGAGTTGTTTTTTTGAAGTGTTTCTAAAAATTTGAAGAGGTCTGTAAAGTGCATGTAATCTCTGTTTTGTAGTAAAGCAATTTTGTCTGAATTTGGTTTAAAACTATCCCTTCTAAATTGAAAAAAGTCATCGAAAAACTTTCATGCCTTTTACCGCTGAGACTTGTTGATTTGAAATCACTTCTAAAGCTTCATTTGTCTCTAATGGGATGAACCCCAAAGAATTCCGACTCTCGTCGCTCCCGAAAACATGGCAGAATCTCGGTATGATCTCAACTCTACATTAGAAAGACCCCCTTCAAAACCCTCCATAACTTGAATCACAAATGATAATGGCTTCGACACCATTTTTTTTCTTACCAACTCTCCAATACAAAATCTCACAAGGGTCTCAGCAGCTGTAAAATCTGCCAGAATCATCCGCTCAGAAGAGAATAAAGGGTCAGCCATTCGAGTGATTGATTTACCGTTATCCAATCGAGTAACTGTTATTTTATTTTTATAGAACTGTAAATAAATAAGAATCGGCTGTAAAAAGTGAAAATAGCTCATACCTATCGCTTCGCCATTGGGTTCGCAAGGTTCTTGTAATCAATCAACTCCATGCGAACGGAACCGACCAATATTTTAGCCCGAGCCAGAACAGGAATCTTGTTTTCATCTTTTGTAATGTATACCGTCACATCATCATCACTTTTAAAAATCCTTCCCTCTTGCACTACAGGATGAAAAATCATGCAGTCGAATTTTCCGGCATCTACTTTAATCGTTTTATTTCCTGCGTATTTTATTTTAATCGGATAAACTTCTCCGTCAACAAAAGAATCAAATTCATACACCTGATTTTTTTGAGCATTACTAAAGTCAATTGTACGAGCGTAGTAAAAGGAAGAAATCATGTCTTGCACGCCATGTGGGACTTTAAACTCTTCTTTTTTCTGAACATGCTCAACTTTTTCTAGATTCTGAAAAAACTTGTAGTCCTGTTCTTTTTTGTAGCCGCCTTCTTCAATTCTGCGAACAAACAACCACGGAAAAATACCTTCTTCGTCTAAATAGGTTTCGTACTTATCTCTCACTTTAAAAAACCAATCAAAAGCTGAAATACTGTATCCTCTGCCAATAATGTGTAAGATGTCTCTACCTTGAATTTTCTTTTTAACCTTTTTTACTTCCAGTGTTGCTTCACCCGCATTCATAATGCCATAGGCCAATTTGTACTTTAAAAATTCGCCATCTTTAAATGCTTTGTTTTCTACTTTTCGATATTCGAATGGTCGGTCGGTTAATGAATCTCCCTTTTGCTTTTCTTCAGGTTGAGCGCGGGCAACAACACAAAAAGTGAAAAAGAAGAAGATGCTGAAAAAAGAAATTAATTTTTTCATAATGATTGTTTCCCAATTACTATTCAAAGAGTATGCCATACCCTAAAGGCTATCCTACCTACTCAAATTTAGAACATAAATCCCATAAAACGATACCAGTACTTACCGATATATTCAGCGAGTGCTTTGTCCCTTTTTGGGGGATTTCAATCACAGCATCACTCCTATCAATTATTTCTTGCTCTACTCCATTCACTTCATGTCCAAATACTAACGCCACCTTTTGCCCCTTCTTCACTTCAAAATGATTCAATAAAATACTCCCTTCAGTTTGCTCTACAGACAAAATAGTATATCCATTGTCTTTCAAAGTTTGAACAGCAGATTTCGTGGTTTCAAAATAGCTCCAATCCACAGACTCAGTTGCCCCAAGTGCCGTTTTATTAATTTCTCGATGAGGTGGCTGAGCAGTGATACCACACAAGTAAACAGCTTCAATTGCCATGGCATCTGAAGTTCTAAAAACGGACCCAATATTATTTAAGCTCCTAATATTATCTAGTACAACTACAATGGGTGTTTTCTTAAAATTTTTAAAGCTTTCAAGGTCTATTCTTCCTAATTCTTCGTTTGCTAATTTCCGGTTCATGTTTCAGTCTATTTGTGAAAAACTAATGATAAGTAAGAAGTGTCAAAAGTAGACCCTGCAAAGCGATCTTATTACTTTTAAGCTTCTAAAAATGTAATGTGAGCAAAAAAGTAAAATCGTCGAAGCAGCCAAAGGAAACCCCTCTGATGAAACAGTTCAATCAGATTAAGGGAAAGTATCCTGACGCGGTATTGCTTTTTAGAGTAGGTGATTTTTACGAAACCTTTGGTGATGATGCAGTAAAAGCAGCGAAAACATTAGGCATTACATTAACAAAAAGGCACAACGGCTCGGCCAATGAAATTGCCTTAGCAGGGTTCCCTCACCATTCCATCAACACTTATTTACCAAAGCTAGTTAGAGCTGGATACCGCGTAGCCATTTGCGATCAGCTAGAAGATCCTAAACAAACGAAAAGCATTGTAAAAAGAGGTGTTACCGAACTCGTAACTCCGGGGGTTTCGTACAACGATGAAGTCTTGTCACAAAAGTCCAATAACTTCTTAGCAGCAGTTCACTTTGCTTCAGGGAAGCAAAGCAATGGGTTAATTGGTGTTTCATTTCTAGATATATCTACCGGAGAATTTCTCTTAGCCGAAGGAAACTCAGAACACATTGACAAACTACTTCAGAGCTTTCAACCCAGTGAAGTCTTGTTTCAAAAACAGTATAAGAAAGAATTTGAGGCTCAATTTGGAACGAGTTTTTTTACCTATCTTCTTGATGATTGGGTGTTTACAAAAGAGTTTGGAGAAGACATTCTGTTAAAACATTTTGAAACAAAATCGTTAAAGGGTTTTGGTGTTGAAAGTTTACATGCAGGAATAGTTGCAGCAGGTGCTGCATTGCATTACTTGGCAGATACTCGTCATGACAAACTAAAGCACATCAATAAAATTGCACGAATTGATGCTAATAATTATGTGTGGTTAGATCGGTTCACGATTCGCAATTTAGAATTAATGTATTCGTCTAACGAAGGTGCAACAACACTTTTGGATGTAATGGATGAAACCATTTCTCCCATGGGCGCTAGAATGATGAGGCGATGGATTGCGCTTCCTTTGAAAGAAATAAACCCAATCCAAGAACGACTTTCTGCAGTCGAGTACCTTCTCAATGAAAATGAAACAGCCAGAATACTTCGTCAGCATATTTCACAAATTGGTGATTTGGAGCGTCTCATTTCAAAGGTTTCTACGGGCAGAATAAATCCTAGGGAGTTAAAGCAACTTTCTTTGGCCATGGCTTCACTTCGCCTGATTAAAGAATGTGCAAAAACATCAAAAAACAACACGCTAAAGAGAATTGCAGAACAAATGAATTTGTGCGAATCTCTTGTGGATAAAATTCAGCAACAATTACATGAAGAACCCCCTGTGTTAATTCAGAAAGGAAATGTAATAACGGCTGGAGTAAGTGACGAACTAGACGAACTGAGAAAGCTTCAAACAGGTGGAAAGCAAATGTTGCTTGAGATGCAACAAAGAGAAACAGAAGCAACTGGGATTTCTTCATTAAAAATTGCGTTCAACAATGTTTTTGGATATTACATTGAAGTACGTAACACACACAAAGACAAAGTTCCAGAGGGATGGATTAGAAAGCAAACACTGGTGAGCGCAGAGCGATACATTACCGAAGAACTCAAACAATACGAAACGAAAATACTTGGAGCTGAAGAAAAAATAGGCATTTTGGAAGCTAATCTATACCAAGCCTTGGTGCAGGAGACAACTGAATACATTCTTCCCATACAATTAAATGCCAACCTTATTGCACAACTTGATTGTTTTTTATCCTTCGCTACCCTTGCAGATGCGAGGAATTATGTAAAACCTGAAATAAATGAAAGTCTAGCCATCGAAATACAGTCAGGCCGACACCCGGTTATAGAGCAGCAATTAAATGCAGGCGAAGAGTATATATCGAACGATATTTATCTGAATAACGAAAGTCAACAGATCATCATGATCACAGGACCTAACATGTCGGGTAAGTCTGCTTTATTAAGACAAACGGCGTTAATTACACTTATGGCACAAGTCGGTAGTTTTGTGCCGGCTACGCATGCTAAAATTGGCTTAGTTGACAAGATTTTTACCAGAGTCGGAGCTTCTGACAACATTTCTTCAGGAGAGTCAACTTTCATGGTTGAGATGAACGAGACCGCAAGTATTTTAAATAATATTTCAGAGCGTAGTCTTATTTTATTAGATGAGATAGGCCGAGGGACAAGCACTTACGATGGAATTTCAATTGCCTGGGCCATAGCAGAATATTTACATGAAAATAAAATAGCCGCACCTAAAACTTTGTTTGCCACACATTACCATGAGCTCAACGAAATGACGAAGAGTTTTCCTCGAATAAAAAACTTTAACGTTTCCGTAAAAGAAATTGGAAAGAAAATTATTTTCATGCGAAAGCTAGTCTCTGGAGGCTCAAATCACAGCTTTGGAATACATGTAGCAAAAATGGCTGGTATGCCTGCAACCTTAATTCGCAGGGCGAACCAACTGTTAGTAGAATTAGAAAAGAAAAATAGTTCGCAAGGCAACAAAGAAAAAATCCAAGAACTTGGGAATGACCTAAAAGATGATTTTCAACTAAGTTTCTTTCAGCTTGACGACCCCGTTTTAGAAAACATCAAAGAGGAGTTGACGAAAATGGACATTAACACTCTTACTCCGGTAGAAGCGCTCATGAAATTGAATGAAATTAAAAACTTAGTGGGAGGAAAATAACTTTTACAGGCACGTTTAATCCCATTTATAATTTGAAGACCACTCGTAGAAACTACGAACGCTGCTTTCATTCTCTAATAACCATCCTGAAACATTATCATCTTCTTGATTTGAAAAAACCAAATGGGCAAGAACATTTTCATAATTATTCTTTCCCAACTCAATAAAATAAGGAGCCAAGAACTCCCAATAAAATCCTGAATTCCCTTTTTTTGATTCGTCCAATGACTCAAACATTGAGTTCAACTTTTTCTCAAATCGGTCAACATGGGTTAATTCTGATTGATTCTCACCCAAGTCCAAAGCACTTTGCATGGAGAGAATTAATTCAATACTTCTAAAACTATACTCCGTCTTTTCAGCACTTCCCATTTCTTCTAAACTTTGTGAAGGAAGGGTAATTGAAATTGAATGATCACCGGTTTTTTCGATATTAGAAAACATCAATTCTTGTATCATTTCAAAATTCTTTTTTGATCTCGGACTATCCGGCTCAATAATGTGAAACCTTAGATAGCTCAATAAAGCCGGGATATTTTGCTTTTTCGTTCCAAGTGACCTGCCTAAGGCCAAATAAGTGCTACCATGGCTTGGATTTGCTTTTGCCGATTTCTGAAAACACGATATGGCTTCATCCCAATTGCCCATTCCACTCAAGGTAACTCCCTTATTATAAAGCAATGAATAAAATCCTGGGTATTCGGTGAGTCCTTTGTCGTATATTTTTATAGCCTCTTTTGGCTTGCCGGAAAGATCAAAAGCATTGGCGTAGGTAATATAAATTAGCTTAAGTGGTTCTTTTTCCTCAACCTTTATTTTTAGTGCTTTTTTGCAGGTTGCAATCGCTAATTTATATTCTTGCATTCCCATCTGAGAATAAGCCTTCTCTGCTAATGCATGTAGATTTTTCCCATCAGCAAGAAGTGCCTTGTCGTATTTTGAAATTGCTTCTTGATACTTTCCCTGATCGTTCAACGCTACACCTTCCTCAATTAATTCACTAGCATTAGGTTGACCATACAAAATGGAAGTACTACAAAATATTAGAATAGTAATTAGGCGATGTAACATATCTTTTTAACCGTAATAAAGCTTTTTGAAAATTAGTAAAAGAATTTAAAAAGTCTCGACCCAAAAAAACTAACTCACCATTAAGTTACAACCTCTAACATCAGAAACATCTGAGCGCCCCAAAATTTTAAACTGATTATTAGAAACATACATACCTAAATCGTCAGTCTGAATAAATGCACAAGACGAAATATTAGCGAGATCAATGATATTGACAGCGCCAGTTTTTCCGCTGTTTATCAGGTGAAATGGGTCATCTTGTTCACGAATTAAAACCTTCATCCACGGTGGAGTTTCAAAAATTCCATTTCCTTTAGAATAGGCTTGTGATAATAATTCAGTCATCCCGTATTCTGAATGAATGCATTTAACTCCGAAAGATTTACATAAAATGAAATGTAATTCTTCCCGAATTAATTCTTTCCTTCTACCTTTCATGCCCCCTGTTTCCATCACAATCAAATTTTCATTTGAACTTAATTGATAGCGCTCCGCAAAATCAAGCAATGCAAAAGAAACTCCGATGAGCAGCACTTTAGTTTTCTTTTCAGCTAAATTCACTAAAATAGCATACAATTCATCTTGGTTATTCAAAAAGAAGCCGCTTGAAGGATGGGTACTCTTTTCTATAAAATCATTTACCATGTATATGAGCGAAGAACCTTTTCGTTCCAAATAAGACGGCAATAACCCTAATACACAATAATCCTGTATGTCATGATAAAAATGCTCAAACCCAAGTTGAAAACTTCTTTCATACAAATTAAGGTCCTGAACGAGGTGCCTGCTTGTCTGCCCACCTGAAGTGCCGCTGCTTGTGAAGGTAGCTTCTGCCGTGAAGCTTCCAGATTTCAACTCATGAGATTTAAATGCATCAATGGGTAAGAATGGGATTTTTAAATACTCGTCTATTAGCTCAGGTTTTACCTTAATTAACTCGCAATAAGATCTGTAGGTTTCATTACTATCATATTGAAATTGAAATAATTCTACACTCAGATCGTTAAAGGAATCAACACTGGAAGTAAAAAGTCTCTTCTCAAATGACGTATGAAATGCAGTAATTTTTGAGTTCAATGGAAAAGAATTATTCTGATTAATTTTAAAGCATGAAAAGTTTTGTAAAAATAGGAATTGGTTTCCTCATCTTGTCAGCTATTTCAGCTTGCCAAGAGGATAAAAACTTTTCAGATGCTCCTGAACTTTTTTATCGCGATTTTCAAATTGTAGAAACTGGTCAAGCTTCCGGCCCTGTAGCAATATGGAAACTTGGTTTCACAGATGGTGATGGGAATATAGGAGTGCGAAACACGGCGGACTTAAACAACTTTATCGTAACGGGCTATCGTTATGTTAATGGGGTTGTCATTCCATTACCAGCACTTCAGGATTATCGCATTCCTGCTTCCGAAAACGTATCCTCAAGAAATGGTATCGAAGGTGAATTCCGGTTCGAATTAGAGATTAATCCTTATCGAAGCTCTGGAATTGACAGTATGTATTTGGAGGGTTATGTTATTGACCGAGCTTTCAATCAAAGTAACAGCATTCAAACACCTATTTTCTTAGACTAGCTAATTTTTCCGCAGGCTGCTTCACTAATCGAGATAATCCGGTCCCCAATACTTTCAATTGCTGCAAACAAATCGGTATAAATCATTCCACTATCAAACTTATACTTGCCTTTTTCAATGCTTTTTAGATGATCTTCTTTTAGTTGGTTTCTAAATTTATTAATTGCCTTTTCTGCCTCTTCAGCTTCTACAAGGAATTTGCCTTGCAATCCATTACTGAGGTTTTTTTGCATAATATCTAACGCAACGTTCAAGAGTTTAAACATTTCCAACAGGTTTTCACGTTGTTTTGGAATGAAGTAGATTTTCGACTCCATTTTACGCTGCAATACCTTACCCATGGAGTTATTAATGTCTCCAATCGTCTCTAGATCATTGGCAATACTTAGCATGGCTCTAATCTGTAGCGAACTTCTTTCGTTTAATTCCCCCTCAGAAACCTTAGCTAAATAAACCCCTATTTCCGATTCAATGTTATCAGTTATTTGTTCGTACTTCTCAATTCGTTCAACCTTTTTCTTGAACTTCTTTTTATCTGTTTCTACCAATAGTTCAGGAACAAAGGAAGTCATTTTAGCTACCATGGCACCAAATTTCACCACCTCTTTCTTTGCTTCCAGAATAGAACCTTCTGTATTAATCATGGTAGCATTGCTAATGTATTCCAAATGATATTCTTCATCTTCTCCTCCTTTTGAAGGCACAACTTTGGTCACAATTCTTGCAATTAGCGGAATGAAGCCTATCATGATTAGGGTGTTGATCACATTAAAGACAGAATGGAATAAAGACAACTTCAACTCAGCCTCTGAATTCCCAATATCCGAAATAATTTGAGCCAAAAAGTCCTGAGCGGGCCCCCACAAGTAGGCAATAAAATCTAAAAACCAAGGGAATATTAAAATGAGCCAAATGACCCCAACAACGTTAAATATTAAATGAGCTCGCGCCGCCCGTTTGGCATGAACGTTTGCTATAATTGCAGCAAGGTTCGCTGTTATGGTAGTCCCTATGTTTTCACCCAACACCATTGCTGCTGCAATCTCGAAAGTAATAACCTGATTAAACAGCAAAGTTAACGTAAGGGCCATAGCTGCTGATGAAGACTGCACCACAATGGTAACAACGGTTCCCACAGCAACAAACAAGATGGTTGTTAGAATACCATATCCTGTAAACCCATTTAAAAACTCAAGCACTTCAGGGTTTTGATTCAAATCTGGCACTGAACTTTTCAATGCATCTAATCCTAAAAATAATAAAGCAAAACCGATTAACACTTCTGACAAACTGCGGAGTGTTGACTTTTTGGCAAACATTAATGGAAATCCAATAGCAATAATGGGCAACGCAAAAGCCGATATTTTAACTTTAAAACCAAAAAATGCAATTAACCATGCGGTAATGGTAGTCCCAATGTTGGCTCCCATAATTACACCTATTGACTCTACCAAACTTAGTAAACCGGCATTTGCAAAACTTACTACCATTACGGTAGTTGCAGAAGATGACTGAACCAAGCAAGTAATTAAAAACCCTGTAAAAACCCCTAAATAGCGGTTTTTGGTCATACTACTTAAAATATCTCGCAATTTAGAACCTGCAGTTCTTTGAATGCCTTCACTCATGACTTTCATTCCATAAATGAAAAATCCAAGTGCACCAAATAAGGTTAGAAAATCTACAAAAGTGAAGTTCATTGATACAAAATAACAGTAAAAATAATGCGCAAAACTAACTAGACTGAAACTGCCGAATGTTAATATAACGTTAAGCATACAAGGGTTTCTCAACCATTCATTATGTTCGTGAAGGTTAAAATCAAGTTAATATCAAAGGAGATGTCGCTTGAAATATTGACTTATTGTTAAACTCGATTTAACAATAGACAAAAGATTGAATAATAGGTTTGTTACACTAAACTTACCTCATGCAAATAGCCAACATATTATTGATAGACGGGAACAAAGAGCAATTTTCAAGCATGTCAAAAATGCTAGAAGAAAGCAATTTTCAGGTAACAAGAGCCCAAAGCATAAACTTGTTAAACCAAAAAATTCATCAATGCGAGGCAGACATAATTATTATTGCAATAGAATCAGGAAACGTAAATGTGCTCGACACTTTTCAGCAATTGATTTTACAGCAGTCACTTGATGAAGCATTTATAATTGTGGTCAGTCGATACAAAGAAGAAGAGTTACAAATAATGGCATTAAATTCAGGCGCCGATGATTTTTGGGTAGAACCAATTACGAGTAGGTTAATATTAAAACGAATAAGCGCATTATTAAAACGCAGAAAACCCAAAGAATTCAATAAAAAATCATCCTTTTACATAGATTATGAACGATTCCTAATTGTGAAAGATGGTCAAGAAATTTATTTACCCAAGAAAGAATTTGAACTATTGGCGCTTTTATACTCAGCTCCTGTAAGGGTTTTCTCAAGAGACGAAATTAAACGGATACTTTGGGAAAACTTTGATCGCATTCAAATGCGAACGATTGACGTTCACATTCGGAAAATAAGGGAAAAAGTGGGCAATAACACAATTGAAACCATACAAGGTAAGGGCTATAAACTTTATGCAGCCTAGGGTTTAAACGTTAATGGAGAAACATGAAATTCCTCAAGTAAAGTATTTTTTTTCATGGCAAGTACACAACTTACCATTTCTGCAATATCTTCTGCTTGAATCATTTCAGTACGTTCAACTGCAATACCATCCCACGAAGAAGTATTGACTGAACCAGGGAAAATTGCCGAAACTTTTATCCCCTGCCCACGCAATTCTTGTCGTAACGCATCATTCCAAGCCTTAAATGCATGCTTGCTCATAGAGTAATCTGCAGCAAATGTTGCTGCCTTTAAACTCATTACGGATGCAATATTGATGATGTTCTTCAGTTGATTTTTATTTTGTCCTAGAACTTGCTGTGTTAGTGCTATTGAACTGTACAAGTTGACATTCATCTGCCCTTTTAATTTATCTAGGTCTATCTCAATGACATTTTGCATGGAATACAGTCCTAAATTATTAACCAAAAGAGTTACGTCTTTAAAAATTGAAGTAGATTCCTTTAGCTGCAGCTCCACATTTGGCTGAGCCAAATCGATAGATAAGTACTCTACAGTTACATTGAACTTAATCAGTTCTGATTTACATTGCTCCAAATCCTTTTTATTCCTTGCAAGGAGCACCAAGTCATATCCAATTACTGCCAACTTCTCAGCTATTGCTCTCCCAATTCCTCTCGTTGCTCCTGATATTACTGCTTTCATTCCTCAAAAATAATGCAATTTACCTTATCTCCTTTCCCTATATTTGACTGAATTAGAAATGGCTCAACAAAAAAAAATATTGGTTGCCCCATTAAATTGGGGATTAGGACATGCCGCGAGATGCGTTCCAATAATTCGAGAGCTTCAACGGCAAAAAGCTGAAGTAATAATAGGTGGAGACGGAATGGCGTTAGCTTATTTAAAAACAGAATTTCCAGAATTGCTAAGCATTTCTATTCCAGACTTAAAAATACGGTACCCTAAAAGTGGTGGCTTCCTGCTCTACTTTGCCATCCGTATTCCGAGGTTATACAGTCATGTAAAGAAAGAAAATGCAGTGCTCAAAAAATTGGTGAGGCAGCACGAAATCGATGGTGTAATCTCGGACAATCGTTACGGGTTGCACCATGCTGTAAAGCCCTCCGCTTTAATTACACATCAATTGTACATTGAAACCCCTAGTTTTAAAAAAACAGTGCACTTGATGGTTAGAAAATTAATTTCAAAATTCAATGTTTGCTGGGTGCCAGATTTAGCCGGTTCGGAAAACTTAAGTGGTCGGCTTTCTCATTCCGGACGGTTAATACCCAAAACTGAGTACATCGGTCTACTATCGCGGTTTTCAGCCCCAATAAAAGAAAAAGTCATTCAACGCAAAGTGTTGGCTATCCTTTCCGGCCCCGAACCATACAGAAGTCAATTAGAAGCCCTGTTAATTCAAGAGTTAGGCACACTAAAATGCAATGCTCTTATTGTTAGAGGAGTTGTGACTGAGAAAAACAATCGCGAAAAAATTAGCAATCAATTAGATATAGTGGATTACTTAACTGCAGATGAAATTTTGGCGGAAACCAAAAAAAGCGAATTCCTAATTACAAGATCCGGCTATTCCAGCATTATGGACTTAGTGGCCATGCATCAAAAAGCAGTTTTAATCCCGACCCCGGGGCAAACGGAGCAAAAATATTTGGCACAGCACCTCAATAAACACCCGTTGTTTGTTTTAGCTAGTCAAGAGAACTTAAATTTAGAACGCGCGTTCTCAGGTTTAGAGAAATCCACTGAAGGGAAATTAACGGAGCTACCTAGTCTAAAAGAGCCGATTCAGGCATTTTTAAAAATGTGCTAAACCAATTTTCGTTTCATACGATTACCAATATTGGTTAGCGCTTCGTAGGTAATTGTCTCCTGTGCCTCTGCGAAATCGAAGATCGATTTCATTCCTCCAAAAACGATTGCCTCATCACCTACTTTCACTTCATCTTGTCCGAGGTCGAGCATGCAAATATCCATGCAAATATTTCCAACCGTTGGGTAAAGCTTACCGTTAATCTCTACCTTCCAATTTCCGTTGCCCAACTTTCTAGGAACACCATCAGCATAACCCAAAGACAGTAATGCAATGTTACTATCTTCTGAAACGGACCCACTTTTATTGTAGCTAATGTATTCGCCTGCACTGACTCTGCGAACTGCAACAACCTTCGACAACAGGCGCGCAACTGGTTTTAAATCTTTTTTTAAATCACTTGCCTCGGAAGCCCCATATAGTCCAATTCCCAATCTCACCATATCCATTTGGTATGCGGAAAAGTTCGTAATTCCATCAGTATTTAAAATGTGACAAATGGGTTTGACTTGCAACGAACTTTTCAAAGATTCACACATGACTTCAAACTGCTGAATTTGACTCAAGGTAAAATTCTCTGCAGTTAAATTCCCAGAACTACTCAGGTGACTCATAATTGAAGCAACTCTAATTGCCCTTTGACTCTTTAATTGCTTTACTACACTTTCCAATTCATTCGAATTAAATCCGAAACGATTCATACCGGTATTTAACTTTATATGAATTGGGTAAAGCCCTTCTGCTAAACTCTCTTTGGACTGTAAGAATTGTAAAAATGATGCGAGAATTTCAGTGGAATGAATAACCGGTTCTAAACAATGTTCAACCATAACATCCCAATGTTTTGGATTTACATTTTGGACCATAACAGGAAGCTGTATTCCCTCAACCCTCAATTCAATTCCTTCGGCAATTACTGAAACCCCAAGCAAATCTGCCATTCCGTTGGCTTCAATTCTTTTGCAAATAACACTTGTGTAGTGGCCATATGCAGCAGCTTTCACCATTAGCATTATTTTGGTAGAAGGCTTCAATTTATTCCGGAAACAATGGATGTTATGCTCAACGGCCTCCCAACTCACCTCCAACGTGTTATCGCTGTATTCGCTTAAAAAGTACGACTTGTTTTTACCCATTGTATCCCTCCGCTATTGAAAAACAATTTCTGCAAAGAGGCTCATAGCTTTCTGTTTCGCCAAGCATTACCAACTTATCATTGATGGTTTTTCTATGACTGTGATTTGCAAGATTTCCGCATTTTACGCAGATGGCATGCACCTTCGTTACGTATTCGGCAGTAGCAAGAAGCGCAGGAATAGGACCAAAAGGCTTCCCTTTGTAATCCATATCTAAGCCAGCTACAATAACTCGAATTCCTTGGTTTGCCAAACGATTGCATACGCCAACTAATTCCATATCAAAAAACTGCGCTTCATCAATCCCAATGACTTGCTCATCATTTATTAATAAGGGAATGTTTGCTGAAGCAGGCACCGGAGTAGAATGAATTTGGTTGGAGTCGTGCGAAACTACCGCTTCTATATCGTAGCGAATGTCGATTTCAGGCTTAAAAATTTCAACCTTTTGTTGCGCTATTTTAGCCCTTTTTAATCGACGAATAAGTTCCTCTGTCTTACCTGAAAACATGGAGCCACAGATTACCTCGATCCAGCCCTTGCGATTTTCAGAATTAATAGTATTTTCGAGGAACATATATACCCGGTTCGTTTTTAAAACTTGTTACACAAAGGTATTATTTAAAGAACAAAAGAAGCATAAAAATGAAGATTGAAAATAAGCTTTCAGAGATTACAAAATTAATGGAAAACATCAAAAAGCACTCTGACAGTTTGAATGGGCTAGGAACAATTCCAGTTCTTGAGATTGCTGTAATTCTATCAAAAATTAACAAGTTGCAAGAGCAAGCAATAGTGTTGAAACACCTTTGCGAAATACAGCAAGGAAAAAGAGTTGATTTGCATCCAATCGAACTGTATGCGACTGCAGTTTCGAATGAGGAAGATGTACAAGAATCAACAGAAAAAAAGAATGAGCCTAAACCTGTTAAAGACGAGGTTGTTGAGGAAGATGCTATGCTTTCTGAAAAAGAGGATGACACGAATGATGCCTTAGACCAAATGGTTGAGGCAACAATTCATGTTGAAGAGGAAAAGGAAAAGCCTTCAGCTGACAACGAAGTAGAGCTGGAAACAACTGAAGAGGATGATTCGGAGAATCAAACTAATCAAAGCGCAGAATTGAATGAGGATTTCTTGAATAAAATTCTAGGTGAAGCTAGAGATGATGAAAAAGAAGCTGGGCAAGCAGATCAGCTGGTAGAGCAACTCGAAGATAAAAATGAAATTTCCTCTAAACCAGATATCAATGAAGCTTTTGCAACGGAAGATTCAAGCATCAGCGGGCATTTACAAAAACAACCTATTACCGACTTAATGAGCGCCATTGGACTTAACGAACGGTACTTGTATGCAAATGACTTATTTGAAGGTGACATGCAAGAATTCAAAAACGCAATTAAAATGTTAAATGAATTTGAAAGTGTTATGGAAGCCAAATCATTTTTTGAGAGTGGGTTAAGAAATACATATGGATGGGAGGACGACAATGAGCTTGCGCAAGCACTTTTTAATCTCATTGAGAGAAGATACCTTTAATCTTCCACTTACATTAGCTTAAAACCGATTATACATTCCTTGCCTCCGCAACAGAACCATTGTGCTACATTTACTTTCAAACTAAACTAACTCATGGGCAATTGTAAATTTAAATGGAAAAGCATATCGTTAGGTATTGTTCTGTTTTTTGGTATATCGACCAGCAATAAAGCTCAAAATAAAGTTTGGACCTTGGAGGATTGCATTGAATATGCTTTAGAAAACAATCTGCAAGTTCAACAAAATGAATTATCTCAGAAACTCGCAGGCTTTGATTTACAGCAAGCAAAGTATAACGTTCTTCCAGATGTAAACGGATTTATTTCGCACGCATATAATTTTGGTCAGACAATTGACCCATTTACCAACCAATTTGCGAATACACAGGTTCGGTCAAATTCCTTTTCTGCATCTTCAACTTTTACTATTTTCAATGGCTTTAGAAACATTAATACAATTAAAAGAAATCAAGCACAACTAAAATCATCTCAATTCGATTTAGAGAAAATGAAAAATGACATTTCTCTGAACATTGCAAACTCATTTCTAGGCATACTATTTAACCAAGAGTTATTAAAAAACGCCGAAAGCCAACTAAAAGTAACCCAACTGCAGATTGACCGAATTGAAAAGCAAGTAAAAGCTGGGGCACTTCCCGAAGGAGCGTTGAAAGATATTAATGCACAATTTGCTAGCGAAGAGTTAAATGTAGTGAACGCAGAGAATCAACTTAACATTTCTAAATTAAATTTAGCACAGTTACTACGACTAGAAAGTTTCGAGGACTTCGAAATTGTAAGCCCTAATTTAAGTTCGTTTGAAGGGGTTAAAGAGTTGGTTAGTCCCGAAGCATTGTATTTATCTGCTTTGGAAACGATGCCGGAAGTTAAAAGCGCTGAATACAGTCTTTACTCTGCACACAAAAACACTCAAATTGCAAGAAGTGGTTATTTGCCAACACTTAGCGTTTCTGGTTCAATTGGAACGGGTTACTCGGGTGCAAACAGACAAGTAGTGAGCTTTAGAGATCCACAAGTAATTCAAACTGCAGACTTCACAAGAAGTGGAGAAGACATATTTACAACAACAGCTACTCCTATTTTTAAGGACAAGCCTTTCTCGGAGCAATTTTCTGATAACGAAAATAAATCCATTCGATTCTCTTTAACGATACCAATATTTAACCGTTTCAGTGCGCGTCTTGGAGTAAAACGTGCAATAATTCAAGAACAGGTTTCTGATTTAAATTACGAATCAGCAAAGCTCACGCTGAGACAAAACATCGAATCTGCCCATAACGATGCTGCTTCTGCATTAAAAAGATACAGAGCAGCAGAAAAGTCTGTCGCTGCGTTGGAGACTTCTTTTGCATATACCCAAGAAAGGTACAATGTCGGTATTATCAATTCATTTGATTTTAACAATGAAAAAAATCGATTAATTAACTCTCAATCAGAATTATTACAAGCTAAATACAATTATATTTTTAGCACAAAAGTTTTAGACTTTTACCAAGGAGGAAGCATTTCACTCTCTAAATAAAACAATAGCATGAATTCAAAAAAGTGGTTAGTAGCACTAGGAATAATAGTCGTTATTCTTGTAGTCGCAGGAGTTATAAAAGGTAAGTCTGGTGGTAAAGGGAAAAAGGTTGCTGTTGAAAAGGTGGAGCGACGAACAATTATCGAAACCGTTGCAGCCAGCGGAAAGATTCAGCCCGAAACCGAGGTTATAATTAGTTCAGATGTTTCAGGTGAAATTATTGAAATGCCTGTTCAAGAAGGAGATCGTGTTAAGGCGGGTGATTTACTATTAAAAATTAATCCTGACCTTGTGGAGTCGGCATTAAGTCGAGCTGAAGCTGCTTTAAACACTACTAAAGCCAACCTAGCTGGTTCAAAGGCACGATTGGCTCAGTCTGAGTCGCAATTCCAAAACTCTAAAGCCTCTTTTGAGCGAAGTAAGCAATTACACGAGAGTAAGGTGATCTCTCAAGCAGAATTCGATCAAGCCAAAGCCAACTATGAAGTTGCTTCTGCAGATGTAGAAGCTGCTAAAGAAAGTGTTAGAGCTGGGATGTTTAACGTTAGAAGTTCTGAAGCGACATTAAAAGAAGCAACAGAAAACTTAGGAAGAACTTCTATTTATTCTCCTATGGATGGAGTAATTACCAAGTTGAATAAAGAAAAAGGTGAACGGGTGGTTGGAACAGCACAAATGGCTGGTACCGAAATCATGACGGTAGCTGACCTCAACGTTATGGAAGTTGCGGTTGAAGTAAATGAAAATGACATTGTTCGAGTATCTATAAATGATACAACAGAAATTGAAGTTGACGCCTATTTGGATAAAACATTTAAAGGTATCGTAACAGAAATTGCAAACTCTGCAAATACTTCAGGTATGAGTGCAGATCAGGTTACAAATTTTGATGTAAAAATCCGGATGCTGCAGTACTCTTATGAGGATTTGTTGAAAAAAAGAGCCGATAGCTCATCTCCATTTCGTCCAGGAATGTCGGCTACAGTTGATATAAGAACAACTCAGGTTAACAATGTTATAACCGCACCTATTCAAGCCGTTACGATTAGAACAGATACACTTAGTACAAGCAATGAAGCTGACGTGTTAGAGGGCGAAGAGGATAACGAAAAAGAAAAGGTAGAAGTGGTATTTGTTAGGGACGGAGATCAAGTAAAAATGGTGAAAGTAGAAACTGGAATTCAGAATACCATGTACATAGAGATTTTAAATGGGTTAGAAGAAGGACAAGAAATAGTTGTTGCTCCTTATACCCTTGTTTCAAAAATCTTAAAAGATGGGCAAAGTATCATCGTTGTCGACAAAAAAGACCTTTTCACAGCAAGTAAAAAATAATTATGTCTTACTTACTAGCTATTGAAACAGCTACCAAAGTCTGCTCAGTTGCACTTTTTAAAGACGATCAGCTAATTCAGTTGAAAGAGGAAAAAGGTGCTTATTCCCATGCAGAAAATTTAGCCGAATTCACTAGTCAGCTTTTAGCAGACAGCAACCTAAGTGCGAAAGATTTATCTGGAATAATAATAAGTAAAGGGCCAGGCTCATATACTGGTTTGCGCATTGGTATTTCTTTTGCTAAGGGTCTTTGTTACTCTCTCGATATTCCGCTAATTAGTATTGACACATTACATGCATTAGCCTTAGGTTGGAAACAATCAGAAAATCCAGAAACAGATTTAATTTGTCCAATGATTGATGCACGAAGAATGGAGGTCTATTCTGCAATCTATGATTTTGAGCTGAGGCGCTTAAAGTCAATTTCAGCAGACGTAATTGAAGTTGGCAGTTATGAAGAGCTACTTGAAGATAACTCTATTGTTTTCGTGGGAGATGGCGCCGAAAAATGCCAGAACTTATTGAAAGGACAAAACCGTGCTTTCAGAGGCGACTTTTTGCCATCAGCGGGTTACTTAGGAAAGGAAGGATATAAAAAATTCCTTAGCTCCGAAATTGAAGATGTAGCATATTTTGAACCCTATTATCTAAAAGAGTTCGTTGCGCTAAAAAGCAAAAAAGGAAGTTTAGACTAATTGTTTTTGCAAGATCTAAAGTGATGGGATATAGGTGTATTACACCGAACAAGTTAGCGCAATATATTTTTCTTTACATTTGGATGCATGAGAGTAATACTTTTTCTTTGTTCACTTGTAGTTTGCAGTAACTTGTTCTCCCAAGAAGATACGTCAAGTGTTAAATGGACAAGTGAATACAACTTAAGTTGGGACGACTTTCAAGGCGAAGAAGTGGTAGAGTTAAATTTATCTGCACTTTCGAAAATAGCAATTCCATACACATTCACATCTGATGGAGAAGTTGACTTAACAATTGAATTGTCTACGAGGTTTATTAAAAACGACTCTTGGTACAAAAAAGGCGAAGAAAATAACGTGTTACTCGGTCATGAGCAATTACATTTTGATATAGCTGAAATCCATAGACGACTCATTGTAAAAGCAATTCTTGCTGCTCAATTTTCTGCAGAGAATTATGAATCTGAGCTAAAAGAAATAGTAAACAGAATCTGGAAAGAGGATTACCGGGAAATGCAAGATCTCTATGATGCTGAGACAAACTATGCTAGAATGTTCCAAGCTCAAATTAACTGGAATAAATTAGTCGCTGATAAATTGGTTGAGTTAAACGAATATAACGACACTGAAATTACAGTCACCTTTGAGTAGTGTAGTATTCATATTCCACTTTATAAACACTTATCGTTTTCTCGCTAACATCCCTCTGAATAATTGATTTAATCAATTGCAAATCGTTGTAAAGTATTGCAAACTTTCTAATCACCTTTCCGTCTTTCATTTCTTTAATAAAGTCCAAATAGTCTTCTTGATACGTAAATTCCCACGTTGTTTTTTTATTAACGCCGATTGTATTTTGTTTCGACCTATGTATTAGTTGATTTACTTCGCAGGTAAAACTATCTACAACAAAACTTGCTGAGCGAGCGTAACTCTCTTTTTTTGAAATAACCTTACCCAAAAGGTTAGTAGTTACCCATTGAGTCTTCATAGGTCTTCCGACAGAATTATAGTAGGTATATTTCTTTTTTAATCCTTCTTCCTTTCGAACCTCAACTCGATGAACATAATTTGTATCTAAAGTCCTATTGTCAATTTTTATTTCTTGAAATGAGGAGTCATTTATCCACGAATAATGGTACCTAAAACTAAACGGTCCTTGAATTTCTGTTCTTGAAATTAATTTACTTCGATTGTATTTATACTCATAAACAGAAGTATCAATCCTACCGCTTAATGATACAAACTTTCTGCTTTCTTCCAACTCGCCTTTGGTTGAAAAAAAATACGCTGTAAACTTTGTTTCTGCGCTAAACACTTCATCATCTTTCTTATCGCTTTTATAAACTGTTATTGATTTCACTGATTTGTTTTGGATGAGTTGTAAGTCAAAAAAATCTTCCAGTGTAAACCACTCTTTGCTAGGGTCGAATTGCGCAATGGAAAAGAAAGAAAAAAAGGAGCAAAAAAAGAAAAGAAAACACTTCATAAAGACAGGTTGCTCATTATTGCAAAAAAGATAACTATGAATATTAAAAACGTCCAAAAGTCGTCATTATTAACATTAGACAACAAATAACTTTTAGATTACGTCTAATAAGTGGCAGCGCAATGCGATACATTTGAATTATGAAAAATTTTTTGAAGAAACTTATTCCAATAATTTTTCTTTTAAACACTTTCCAAGTAAATGGTGCACATCAGGTAGGTGGGTACTTAGAATACAGGTGCCTTCCTACAGCAAACTTGTTAGAGAATACTTTTGAAGTAACCTTTCGCTTTTATGTGGATTCCATTCGCCTTGGGCCCGGAAATACTCCAGGCGATTCAATTCCCATAACTGTTTTTGATGCTAGTAACCTTCAAGTAGACTATTTCTACCTAAGTAACTTAATAGGCATAACCGTTATTCCAGACGATGTTAATAACCCGTGTGTAGTTTCAAGTCCTGCTAGATCAGTGGCGGAATATTTATACCGGGATACGGTGAACTTATTAAAAAGCAGATTTCATAAATTAGTTTACCAACGGTGCTGTAAAAATAACATTCTAAATAACTTGGTAGGAAGTTCAGATTTTTATGGCAATACTTTTGCTGTAGATATTCCCTCGCTGACTGCCTGTAACTCAACACCAATTTTCAACGCCCAGCCACCAATAGTTGTTTGCGCAGGGTTTGATATTAATTTAGATATGTCTGCTGTAGATCCTGACGGTGATTCGTTAGTTTATTCATTGTGTGCACCCCTAGATTTTAATCAAAGTCAATTACCACTAAATAACGTTGGGCAAACCATTCCAAACCCTGATACAGCCAATGCCCCTCCTTATCTAAACATTTTGTTTCAAGCGCCACAAACCTCCACAAACCCCATTCCATCAAATCCCCAAATTACAATAAACAGCAGAACAGGGGTACTTACTGGTATTCCAATGTCTACAGGAGCTTACCTGTTGGGGTTTTGTGTAGAAGAATATCGCAACGGCGTTTTAATCAATAATTTCAAAAGAGACATTCAAATTTCAACTGCCAATTGCTCTCCGGTTATTGTTTCTGCAATTCAAAACCAAACTCAATTTTGCGATGGGCTAAATGTGCAGTTCACTAACAATTCAGCATCCAATGGCAATGTGCCCAACTTCTTCTGGGACTTTGGCGTGAATGGCCTAACAAATGATACCTCTCGCGCAACAAACCCCAGTTACACATACCCAGACACGGGATTGTATTTTATTACGCTAATTGTAAATCCAGATTATCCTGAATGCAGCGACACAACTGTTGTTCCTTTTCAAGTAAACCGTCTATTGGCACCAATACTTAACGTAACAGGGAATTCATGTTTTGATAATAATCGTTTCGATTTCAACGCTGGTGGAGCATTCGAAAGTAATGCAACCTTCCAATGGGATTTTGGGCCACAAGCAGTGCCTCAAAGTAGCACGTTGCCAGTTGTAACTAATGTAACTTTTACAAATACAGGCTCTTTTCCCGTTCGATTAATTGTTACACAAGGTCGCTGCACTGATACGATAAACCAATCTATAAATGTATTCGCTAATCCAAGCGGTGGTTTTATCACCATTGACACCACCGGTTGTTCGCCCCTTAATGTTCGCTTTTCTAGTACTATTAACGACCCGGGTGCCGGAAGTAATGTAGGTATTTACAAATGGAATTTTGGTGATGGCTCTCCGATTTCCAACCTACCTAACCCAACTCACCAATATACACAGGATGGTAGCTACGACGTAACTTTAACATATGAGTCAACAGGCTCTTGTGTTGACACCCTGGTAATTCAAAAAACGAATTTAATTCGTATTGGCCCACAGTTTAGTAACAATAAAACAGTTTTTTCAGCTACTCCCCTCGCTGGCTGCTACCCTCTAGAGGTTCAATTTAATAACCTTTCTACTTTCGACGGAACGGCAACTTACTTGTGGGATTTTGGAGATGGATCTGCAAATTCAACAGCAATCGAGCCACTCCATACATACACGGCCAACGGATATTATGATGTTAGTTTAACGATGACAACTGTTGGAGGCTGTGCTGAGACATTGACAAAAACTATTGATTCTGCCATCTATATTTCATTAGACTCCAGTAAAAATAGAATTGGTTTTACAGTAAACCAAGATACTGGTTGCGCACCAGTGGAGCTTCAGTTTACCGACACCTCATTTTTTGAAGGCGCTGCGAATTTTAAATGGTATTTCGGTGATGGTGATAGCTCTGAACTAAGAAACCCAATCCATACGTATCAAAATGATGGAATTTATGATGTTCAGCTTATTCTTCAAACAACCGAAAAATGCGTGGATACATTGAGTTTAACTAAACCGGCCTATATTGAGACGGATATTAAATACAGCACCAATGAGGTAGGTTTCGACTTTTCTCCAAAAGAAGGTTGTTTGCCATTGACCGTGCAATTTTTAGATTCTTCAAAATTTCTAGGGACACCTCAGTATTTTTGGGATTTTGGGGATGGGTCAAATTTTAATGGATTACAGAACCCCAGGTACACCTTCACAGACACAGGCACATATTCGATAGGCTTGTTACTGATTACAAGTGAGAAGTGCGTTGACACGATAAGCACAGCTGTACGTAATGCGATAAAAGTTTTACCTAAACCAATTGCTCAAATCAATTATTTAGACACTTCTAAAAGTTTGAAGGAAGCACTTTTTGAATTTACCAATACTGGAAGTCAATCCGCGATTTCATCACGATATTTAATTAATGGTCAAGAAGTTGCTCAAAGCGATGTTTTAACCTATCAGTTTACGGATACCGGCCATTTTCAGGTCGCATACATTGCAACAAATAGTTTTGGTTGTGAAGATACAAGCACAGCAGAAATCTTTGTGTTCGATGAATTCCAATTTATTATTCCCAACATCTTTACTCCAAACGGAGACAACATTAATGATGTGTATAAAATGCAAACCTGCGGCGTATACGACTATGAAATCGAAATCTTCAACCGTTTTGGTGAAAAGCTATTTGAAAGTAATAGCTTAAACATCAACTGGGATGGCAGAGTTTCAGGTCGGCCGTTGAACTCAGGTGTATATTTCTACACCATTACAATCCGTGACTTCCGAAATCAAATATATGATTACCAAGGGACAATAACGTTACTTACGGATTAATTAATTGAGCCTTAATGGGACCTTTTCTTCATGAGAAACGTGAACTTTTTTCTTGATAAGAAATACTCTTCCAGTCACGTAACCATCCACTTTAAAGTCAATTTCTTTACTTCCAAGGGTCAATCCTAGAAGCCTGACCAAAGCTCCATCAGCAAAGTCTTCAAAATTACTTTTCATTGCAACTTTGTGGTATTCATCTGAATTTTTTGGAATCCTAATGTTATTATCGACGTTAGCTTTTGCCAATTTTGACCCCTTAATATAAATATCAAATTCCGAATCAACCATACTTAATTGAAAACCATTCGGGTTCTTAATCTTTATTTCAGATTCTACAACCAGCCCCTTTTGAGAAAACTCTATAAGCTTAACGTATTTGATATCGGTAATTTCTACCTCTTCATAAGCACACGAACTAAAACTCAGAATGAGAATTAAAATGACACTGAACTTATAAATCGTTCTCATCTACTTTTTATTAGAATAACTTTCGTAAAAATATGAAATAGTCTCAATTCCTTTTAAGAAGTTTTCTATTCCATAATGCTCATTGGGTGAGTGTATAGCGTCTGTATCTAAGCCAAAACCAAGTAAAATTGATTTTAAATCTAATACCTGTTCAAAGAGAGCGACAATTGGAATGCTTCCTCCAGCTCTAACCGGAACCGGTGTCTTTCCAAAAGCTTTCACAATGGCCTCACTAGCCGCTTCGTACTCCGGAATGTCAATTGGCATAACATATGGCTCACCACCATGATGTGGGCGAACATCTACCTTTACTGATTTTGGCGCAATCGATTCAAAATGCTTTTTAAATTTCTCTGTAATCTCCTCATCTGATTGGTTCGGAACTAAGCGCATGGAAATTTTTGCAGATGCCTTTGAAGGAAGAACGGTTTTCGCTCCTTCGCCAATGTAGCCTCCCCAAATTCCATTCACATCTAGTGTTGGACGGATTCCTTTTCGTTCGATGGTTGTATAACCAGTTTCTCCATGAACCTCATCAATCCCTAATTTGGATTTATAATCTGCTAAGTTAAAAGGTGTTTTACCCATTAACTCTCTCTCTTTTTTGCTAGCTTCTAGCACGTTATCGTAAAACCCAGGAATTGTTATGTGATTATTCTCATCTTTCAATGAGGCAATCATTTCACACAAAATATTAATTGGGTTTCCAACTGCTCCTCCGTAAACTCCTGAATGTAAATCTCTGTTGGGTCCAGTAACCTCAACTTCAATGTAACTCAACCCTTTTAGGCCTGTGGTAATTGATGGATTTTCCATAGAAAGCATGGAAGTGTCGGATATCAAAATGATATCTGCCTTTAATTTTTCTTTATACTCCGTAATGAAGCTTTCTAAATTAACTGATCCTACCTCTTCTTCACCTTCAATAATGAATTTAACATTACACGGCAGCTGATTGGTGCGCATCATTAATTCAAAGGCTTTTACATGCATAAACATTTGACCTTTGTCGTCGCAGGCTCCCCTTGCATAAATTTTCTCATCTTTAATTACAGGCTCAAACGGTGGGCTATCCCATAACTCCAATGGATCTGCAGGCTGAACATCGTAATGACCGTAAACAAGTATCGTTGGCTTAGAAGAGTCAATAATTTTTTCGCCATAAACAACTGGAAATCCTGCTGTTTCACACAATTCTGTGTTATCTGCTCCTGCTGCTTCTAGCGATTTTCTTACCGCTTCGGCCGCATTCATAACCTCGCCTTTGTAAGTGGAATCCGCACTTACTGATGGGATTTTTAACAGTTCTATTAATTCATTTAGAAATCGATCTTTATTGGCTTGAATGTATTCTGAAACTTCTTTCATGTTCTCTCTACTTTTTTGAATCTTAAAATTACGATTTGAAAAATTGCTTTCCCTTAATTTACACCAAAACTTCCCCGTTCATTTCTTCAGGAATTGCTATTCCCATCATGGTCAAAATGGTTGGTGCTATATCAGCCAATTTGCCATCTTTTATAGTCTTGTAATCCTTATCTATTAGGATTACAGGAACCAAATTAGTGGTGTGAGCAGTATTCGGGCTTCCATCTTCATTCACTGCAAAGTCTGCATTCCCATGGTCAGCAATAACAATGAAAGAGTAGTTATTTTCTAATCCCTTCTGAATGATTTCTCCGGTGCATGCGTCAACGGTTTCTACTGCTCTCAAAATAGCACTATACACTCCTGTGTGCCCTACCATATCAGGGTTAGCAAAGTTGAGACAGATAAATTCTGCACTTTGGGCTTCAATTTCTTGAATAATTTTTGTTTTAACTTCATCTGCACTCATTTCTGGCTGCAAATCATAGGTGGCCACTTTAGGAGAATTTGCCATTAGCCTTTTTTCGCCTTCAAATGGAATTTCCCTTCCTCCTGAAAAGAAGAAGGTAACGTGGGGATATTTTTCCGTTTCCGCGATTCTAATTTGCTTCTTCCCTGCCGCTGCAATAACTTCCCCAAGTGTGTTCTTCAAGTTATCTTTTTGAAAGAGAACCTTTACTCCCTCGAAACTGTCATCATAATTTGTCATGGTAACATAATACAATGGCAGCTTGTGCATACCATACTCTGCAAGGTCTTCTTGATGCAGCGCTCTTGTTATCTCTCTGCACCGGTCAGTTCTGTAATTAAAACAAATCACAACGTCATCAGGCTGAATCGTAGAAATGGGGTTGCCATTTTTATCTTTTACAAAGTGTGGCTCAATAAATTCATCAGTTATATTCTTCGCGTAAGACTGCTGAAATACCTCTTTCGCAGAGTTTGCGGCTGTTCCCTTTCCAAGAACCATTAAATCGTAAGCCTCTCGAATTCTTTCCCATCGCAAATCCCTGTCCATGGCAAAGTATCGACCAATAACAGTTGCAACTTTTGTCTGGGTATTTTCAACAGCACTCTCCACTTCTTCTATAAACCTGATTCCACTTTTAGGGTCCGTATCTCTTCCATCAGCAAAAGCATGAATGAAGCTTTTTTCCACACCAGCTTCTTCCGCTAACTGGCATAACTTCACTAAATGTTTCTGATGGGAGTGAATTCCACCATCAGAGGGTAGCCCTAAAAGGTGAACTTGCTTATTGTGGTCTTTGGCGTATTTAAAAGCCTTCAACAATTCTTCGTTTGATGCAATAGAATTGTCCTCACAGGCTTTATTTATTTTCACTAAATCTTGATACACCACTCTTCCTGCACCAATGTTTAAGTGCCCGACTTCGGAGTTACCCATCTGACCATCTGGCAATCCGACAAACCTACCATCTGTTTTTAGTTTTGCATTTGGATACTTTACCAATAGTTCATCAAAAACAGGAGTTTTGGCATTAAATATAGCATCTGAATGATCTTTTTTGCCATAGCCCCAACCATCCAATATAAGTAAGGCAACTTTTTTATGATTATCCATATCTAACTTTTATAAGGTTTTGAGCATCCAAACATCGCAATTGTCATGACCAGAGTTTCCTAAGGAATGGTTTAGATAGTTAAACCCGTATTGCTCATACATTTTAACTGCTTTGCTAAAGCTAGGCTGACTTTCAATGTACAGGAATTTATAGTCAAAATCTCGCGCAGCTTGAATAGACTTCTCAAACAATGCTTTACCTATTCCTTTATCTCGGGCCTCTTTAGCTAAATAGAATTTAACTAACTCCGCATATTCACTTTCTAATCCTTTTGTTGGAAAAACGCCGCAACACCCCAACATTTTGCCATCTTCTTCAGCTACATATAATGTTGCTAATTCTTCAGAGTCGAATAACTCAAACAAAGTATCCGTAGTTGGGTCTTCATAAACAGTTCCAGTTAAAGGAGCTCCGAACTCTATAAAAGCAGCTCTAATAATTTTTGCTAATGCAAAGTTATCTTCTCTTACAACCTCCCTTATTTTTATGTTCTCCATTTATTCAAATAAAAAAGCCACTTCAATAAATTGCTGTGGCTTTCAGTTTATTTCAGTCCTTTTGCTTGCCGATTAGCTGCTTGCGATTCAGCCCATAGTTTCAAATAGGCTTTCTTCATTCGGTTAGTATATTTTTTATTTCTATGAAAAGCTTTCCTTTTCCGATCAAAAGAGACCAACCCTACTGGAAAGTCTAAAAAAGAAGTGTTCACATTAGCTAACTCTTCCTCACTAAATATGTCAATATCAAAATCATATTTTAATTTTGACTTCTTTAGTTTATTCGGCACTGTAGTGTCCATAACAAATCGCTTGGCATGAAAGTTTGGCGCAGTTATCTCAATCGTCAATATTGTATTAAGAGGTAGGTTGGTAATGAAACGATTCGAGGCCTTAACCTCAATGCGCTCGAATAATTTGTTGTGATCGTAAATATTGACCACTACATCTTTTACTCTTGACTTATTATTAAATATCACTCCCTTTAGCTCCAAGTTATCTAGGGAACCTGCAATAACATCAACCTTAAACAGCATTAAAAATGCAACAACTAAAGTATACCTGAAAACTAATTTAACGCTTTTCATATGGTTGGTTTAGCGTAAATTTAGCAATACTACTGGTTGTTTGCACCAAAATATGGAGCTAACCGCTGATTTAATTCCTGTCCAAATTCTTTTTGAGGATACAATTGATTGGTCATCACAACTAATCTATTCAAAATACCACGAGCTTGCTGTAGGTCATTTTTAACAGTTATTGCATACTTCGGATCTAAACTCTGATAGTAAATTACCTCTTTCTCATAGATATCCACTAAGCGTAAAACGATTTCGTTGGCTCTTTCAAACTCTCCAATTCCGTAATAATTCTCTGCTAAGAACATGACAAAGTAATCATAAGGTACATTGTGCTCAGGCATTACTTCAAAAGCTTTATCTAAAGCTAACTTCGCTTTATCCAATTTATTCTCAGCGATTAGCTGATCCGCTAAACGAGAGAATGTAATTCTCAAGCTCATGGTCATTCGACGATTTGTTTCATCCATATAGATATCATCTGTATCCATTCCACCCCAATGGAAGTCTTCCATTAAACGCTTGTATAAAATATCAGAATTAACGTAACCTGGGTTGCCATCTCCTCGTCCTTGCTTTTTAATTGGAACCAATCGATAAGCCATACCCTCGGCTCTAAAATAATCTTCTAAGCCAATGTAGCTTGCCAAGCCTGTTGTGCTGGCAAAATAAATAGGTCGCTCCCAATTATTTGAACTTAAAATATCTAGAATCGTTAAATCATTCTTTAATACGTAAGATTTTTTAATCTCCCATGCAATCTCATCAACAATTTGATCAGCTTTGTCTGCAGGTACTGTGCCATTCGCCAACACCTTCTCTTTGTCAACTGCAATCTTTAATTTCTTTGTTGGGATGTAGTCAATTTTTTCACCGGTTCCCACAGGAATCTTTGTTTGTTGATTATCCGATTTAATGAAATCGATTAAATCATCCACATCAATATGTCCCTTAATCTGCTTTCTTTCATAAACAGGCAAGTAATCATTTGTTCCCTGTCGAATTTTCTTTTCAGGAAGAGTCAACGGAATTGGATCTGATTCATATGCTTTTAATCGCATCTGATTCACATACCAATCTGTGTTCAACAAACTCAAATTAATTACTCGAACATCTGTTCTGTACTCCTCGACTTCTTGCACATACCATAGTGGGAAGGTATCGTTATCTCCATTTGTAAATAGTATTGCATTGGGCTCACAAGAGTCAAGGTAGTTTTTCGCAAAGTCTCTTCCCGTATATCTGTCCGCTCTTGTATGATCGTCCCAGTTTTCAGAAGCCATAAGCCCGGGCACAGCAATTAAGGTAACTGCAGTTATTCCAATGGCAACTATTCCATTCGACTTTCCTCTACTTATAAGGTCGTACAGTGCATAAACACCTAAACCAATCCAAATTGCAAAGGCGTAAAATGATGCTGCATAAGCATAATCACGTTCCCTAGGTTGAAGCGGATACTGATTCAGGTACAATACAATTGCTAAGCCTGTAAAAAAGAACAAGAGCATAACAATCGCGCCATCTTGTTTATATCTGGTAAATTGAAAAACCAAACCAATTATTCCCAGAATCAAGGGTAGCAAGTAGTACTTATTATTCGCTCTGTTCTCGGTAATCAATTCAGGTAAATTATCCTGTGTACCCAACCTCATTTCATCGATGAACTTTATTCCACTAATCCAGTTTCCATGAATTACATTGCCATGTCCTTGAATGTCATTCTGCCTTCCTGCAAAGTTCCACATGAAATATCTCCAATACATCCATGTCATTTGGTAGTTGAATAAGTACGACATATTCTCACCAAATGTTGGCGTGTTAATCACTTTCGTTTCGCCACTCGCATCTTGATAACGAACCGGCTTTCCTTTAAAGTTAGACCATTTAACATATTGGCTTTTGTGTCTAGCTTCAGTGCTCCACATTCTTGGAAGAACCGTTTTAAAACGACTGTCATAGTTAGGAACGGAATTCTTTCGATCGTCAGTGATTATATACTTGCCACTTTCCTTGTCTTGAAAGTAAACCGGTTTTCCATCTCCGTATTGATCTTTAGTATCTAATGGTGTGTTAAATGAATGTCCATTAAACAGGGGTCTGTCACCATATTGCTCACGATTTAGATAAGAAAGAAAAGTAAAAACATTTTCCGGGTTATTCTCATCCATTGGAGTATTGGCGTTGGAGCGAATTAAGATTACTGCGAAAGATGAATACCCTAAAATAATGGCAGAAACACACAAGAAAATAGTATTCAACACTACCTTCGAATTTTTCTGAGTGTAATGTAATCCATATGCCAAACCGCCAACAATAAGTGCTAAATAAAAGAAGAAGCCTGTGTTAAATGGTAATCCAAAACTATTCGTAAACAGCAACTCAAACCAAGAAGCCATAACGATTAGACCTGGAATAATACCGTACTGTATAGCAGCTAGAATAACCACAGAAAGTCCTAAAGCAATAATTATCCCTTTAGGTGTTGGTTTATATTTTTTGAAATAATACACCATTAAGATAGCCGGTATTGCCAATAAGTTCAACAAGTGAACTCCAATTGAAAGTCCCATGAGGTAGGCAATCAGAATAATCCATCTTAAATTATGACTTTCGTTAGCAACTCCTTCCCACTTCACAATGGCCCAAAAAACAACCGCAGTGAACAAGGATGATAAAGCGTAAACCTCTCCTTCCACTGCTGAAAACCAGAAAGAATCTGAGAAAGTATAGGCCAATGCACCGACTAATCCACTACCTATGATGGCAAAAACTTTAGGATTTGTTAATTCTCCGCTCTTCAAAGCCAGTTTTTTACCGAAAGCGGTAATGGTCCAAAACAAGAAAAGTATAGTGAATGAACTCGCTAATGCTGATAGCGAATTAATCATTAGTGCCGCCTTTTCAGGAGATGCAAACAAGCTAAAGAAACGTGCTAACATCATAAATAAGGGGGCTCCCGGAGGATGTCCAACCTCTAATTTAAAGGCAGTTGCAATAAATTCTCCACAATCCCAAAAACTTGTGGTTGGCTCGATGGTTAACAGATATACTGCAGAAGCGATTATCCAAGTAATCCATCCTATGCTGAGGTTTAATTTTTTAAATGTAGTCATGTACTTTATTTAGTGCTGGTTTCAGAACGGATGCGAAGATAAAAAAACTACTTCAAATGGGTTCAAATACTTTTCTTAAGAAAGCATAAATATTTGTGAAGTTTTTTTTACTTTTGTCACCCGTTACAAAAATTGTCCGATGGTGTAACTGGCAACACGTCTGTTTTTGGTACAGAAGAGTCTAGGTTCGAGCCCTAGTCGGACAACAAAAGTTCTTAAAAAGTAACAACGCGAGAGTAGCTCAGCTGGTAGAGCACGACCTTGCCAAGGTCGGGGTCGCGGGTTCGAATCCCGTCTCCCGCTCAAGGTCCTCTTTTCGGAGAGGATTTTTTTATGGAAGTGTCTTCTAAGCGTAAGTTTAGAATGTACCAATTGCCCGGGTGGTGGAATTGGTAGACACGCAGGACTTAAAATCCTGTGGCCATTGCGGCCGTGCCGGTTCGACCCCGGCTCCGGGTACTAAAAAGCCCCTGTAGCGTCTATAGTTACAGGGGCTTTTTTATTTTGGGGACTAATTTGGGGACTAATTTTGAACTTTTCTATTTTTACTTTTCAGACAGTTTCAAAATGTTTTAATGAACTTCAACTTGTTTCATTGGACAAAAAAGTATTTAATCTAAGTACAAATTATTTTATCACATTCTAAATCTCTTCTCATATTTAGAACTCGCTGATATAAATCTGAACTATGTTTCGTACTTTAAGTCATCATTGTAAAAATAAGTGTTGTGATTTACACTGTTTCCTTTACTTCTCCATTAACAACATGTACAGAAATACCAAACTCTTCTTTGATTACATGCTTTAGGATCAATTGCATCTTGCGCTTTTCAGTAAAAACAATAACTTTTTCATCCTTTGCTTTAATATTATGTA